>Ga0302314_10000613_pt1 | contig 65549 bp, 51 predicted proteins | sample III_Palsa_N2_3_FD_200533 | JGI IMG/M metagenome (GOLD analysis project Ga0302314, IMG submission 200533) | Peat permafrost microbial communities from Stordalen Mire near Abisko, Sweden - III_Palsa_N2_3 | ecosystem: Environmental > Terrestrial > Soil > Palsa > Peat permafrost | place: Sweden...
CGTTTGAAAGCGCCGACTCGACATCGACAGAGATGAAATCCTTCATTCCTGCATCCACTTCGCGTCAAAGATCGATGGGCTCTTACCAAAAAGTCCCGCTAGCCTTCGCAAGGCCGACTTGATTCAATGGGCCTGATACGGCCCAAAGCGTTTGATCACTTCCCGCGTCTGGTCCGCATCGTTCAGCACGAAAACTTCGTAGGCGGCACCGCCTGGCGCCACCCGAAGGACGACGTGTCCCCCGTAACTCCGATAGATCCGGTCCATGATCGGGCCGATCGCGATCCGTGATTCCGGGCTCATCCCGGTCGCAAAGACATCGCGTGGCCCAGGATAAAATTCCTGGGACGCCATTCGCACGACGACCTCTTCTCCGGGCTGCGCCGACAGCCAGTTCTGCTGGATGATGACCCGTGGCCGTAGCGCTCGAAGGATGGCGCCGTTGGTGGAATCACGATTGCCATGGTGATCCAGCGTCATGGCGTCGACCGGCCCGACGACGGCGGCGACGGGTGTTTCTATATCTCGCCAGTAAGGCTGCGAGTAATCGGAAACGCCGGGAATGTCGCCTCCCGCGTAATAGGAAAACTTTCCGTAGCTGAGCTTGATGACATTGCTGAAAGGGTTCTCGTCGAAGTGGCAGTCCTTGATGGCGTCAAGCGGAATGTATTGCTGCGTATCCGTGCCGCGCCCGGTCCAGATCACCCCGCTCGATGCAATGTTCCTGATATGGAAGTCGGGAAACTTTTGAGTCTGCTGCAAGTGGATTTGATCCAGCTCGCCCGCATGAAGTCCGATGACCGGTTCTCCGTGCTGTTGGCGGAACGCGACCATATCCAGATAGTTGGCAAGCGATGGGTCGCCATTGGTTTTCGCGCAGGTCCGAAGATCGGCGGGAATCGTGTAATTGGGTGCCGCCCGATCGACGAGGGTCTTGATCGGCACAAGTTCGCCCACTTCGGTGATGCCCGCCAGCCGGTACGCACCTGTCGCCGACACGGGGCTAGTGGGAAGCACCGTCCCGATATGATCGGTATGGAAGTGCGTGATCAAGGCATAGTCGAGCGCCATCGGCCTACCCGGCGGCGCAAATTGACGGATGTAATCCGCGATCCAATACCCAGCCGTATGAGTGGCGTTCGGCCGAGGTGGAAACGCCTTCAGCGGCGCCACCGACTTGATGAACTCCGGGTCCGCCTCACCCGCGTCGAGGAGCATGGTCGTGCCATCCGGCATGACGATATAGGCGGCATTCCCACGACCGGTGCTGATGTGATGGATATAAAGATAGCCCTCCGTCCATGGCGGCAGCGCTTGTTGACGGGCCGGGGTCATCAGCGTGTTCTTCGCCGCGCCTTTGGGCGAAAGTTCGTCGACCCGGGTCGTCCCTGTTCCAGAGGCGGTCAAGGCGAGAAGGCCAGCGAGCAGCAAGGTGAAGGCCGCCGCAGCGGTGCGATCGGCGCGAAACACGAACGATGATGTCATGGATCAGTTGCCGTGCGAGGGAAGGCGGGTGGTGCCTCAGTCAAGAACACTTTATCAAGTCGTCTGGTTATCACGAAGGCGGCGTCGCGGGCTCGACATGCAACCTGGCTGCCAATGGCCAAGCTTGCGGCTGCAAGTGGCGTTCCCCATCATAGGTTGCTGTTTATCGTTGAGAGAAGTGAATGGAGCTGTCTGGCGTGGTTTACATGAGCCGATCGACCCGGCCGATGACGCCGGACGATCTCGATCATCTATTGCTGGATGCGCGTTCAAACAATGCGGCCGTGGGCATCACCGGCGTATTGCTGCACGGCGATAGCCGTTTTTTCCAGTATTTCGAGGGAAGTCCCTCCGTCGTAGCCGACGTCTATGCGCGCATCCGCCGTTCGACCTTGCACACGGATCTGGTCGAGCTGGAGCACCGACAGCTCACTCAAAGGCGATTCCACAAATGGTTCATGGGATTCCGCGAGGTGCCCGCCAGCGTGTTGCAGAAGCTGAGCCAGGAGCAATGGAATCGCGAGCGTCCTTGGGCTGAAGATCATGCTTCGGCGTCGCCCGGCATACAGCAGCTGCTGGCATTTTTTGAGTCGGAAGATCATTGAAAAATGATTGCTGCGGCAAGCCTCGATCACAAAACTAGGTGCATGCGCCGATTCATGTTTTGGGCACCCATACGCCGTTATGGTGATCGAAGCGGCATTCTTGCCAAAGGCTAACCACATGACGATTTTGCCTGCCAAGAACGCGCAACATTCGTCAGCAGCCGACTCGCGAGTGAGCGCTGGCGTTGTATGACTCTTTGAATAGCGTCGAAGGAGGAACGTGATGCGTACTCATCAGACTCTCATCGGGCTTCCATTGTTTTGCATCGTGATGAGCTCTTCGCTGGCACAGACCGAGCGGCCTGCATTTACGGCCAGCCAGACTACCTATCGATTGCCTTTCGCCGACGGCACCCACGTCAAAGTCTTCGATGATTTCTTCACCCATCGACCCCTCGGCCGCAACGACTTGTTCGCGATCGACGGGCAATCCCCTTATCGCGTGGTGGCGGCGGCAGCGGGACGTATCGTGGCCATCCAGGATGGGTATAGCGAACAGCAATCCGGTCGTGCGGCGAAGGATTGCCACAATAACTACGTGTGGATTGCCCACCCCAATGGCGAATGGACGAACTACTCGCATATCGCTCATGACACGGTCACCAAGAAGGCCGGACTCAAAGTCGGCGATTGGGTCAAGGCGGGCCAATATCTGGGTGACGAAGGTGCGGTGGGCTGCGCGATGCTCGACCACGTGCATTTCGAGGTGGCCGTTCCTAACCCGGCGCAACCCATCGATTCAGGCGGCTTCCTGACCGACAACGAAAATGGGAAACGAGAGCGGAACCCACATTTTTGCGGCGTGCCTGGCGGCTTCGCGGCGAAAGGAGCCACCTACCAGGCAAGGCCTTGCTGAAGAGAGCGAAGCCGAAACTGGTTCAGTTGCAAGCCCATTTATAAAGGGCTATACGATTGCAGATCGTGTTACGCATGCCAGAGTCACGGGCACGCCTCTGGCGGTTGTTCTCTATCAAGCCGTGCTCGTTGAGAAGGAGAATGCCGATATGAAGAGCGTTTTCGTTGGGCTGGTTCTTGCCGCTGCGGCACTGTCTGCGAATGCCGGCGATGCACGCAGCACGCAAGCATTGCATCAGCCGCATTCGGATGGGGTGTGCCCAGACGGGCAGGTGGTTGAATATTTCTACAACCCGGTGACCCACTCGATGGGTTGGAAGTGTGTGAGCTTGGGTTAGAACTGGCATGTTCGAATCCTTGGTCACTTGCGCACGGAAACTGGCTCACTGATGATCAATCGAACCGGACATGCCAGAGTCATGGGCGCTCCTCGGGTGTTCGGCATGCCTTGATCCAGCAGTGCCCGTCACATGGGAATCAAGCTTATGAAGAGTCTTATCGTTGGGCTGGTTCTGGTCGCCGCGACATGGTCCGCGAGTGCCGGCGATCTACGCAGCGCAGGGGTGCTGCAGCAACATTCTTCCACGCGGATTACGCCCGATGAGCCCTGGTGTGGAGGGCAGGAACCCATACCGATCTACAACAGCCAAGGCCAGTTCATGGGTTGGAGATGCCCGAGTTAACGGCGAGAGGAATGCCATCACCGTGGACGATGGCGAATGAAGGCCAACCCGATCGATCTGCATCGGCCACTACCAATGCGCTAGTCGTATTTCATCGTTCGCGGCATGGTTTCCAAAGGCGCGGAGCGATCCGCGCCTTTCTGCTGGCGCACTGTTAACCGAGCCGGCAGCGCCGGCCGATGACACATGGATAGCGAATTGCTCTGCATAGCACGTCGGTATCGCGATCGAACGGATGCGGCTCGTGTTTCGTATATAGCGGCTCCCGCACGCTGACCGTTTCGTTGAGTTCGCCAAACCCAGACAGGTCGCGAAGGTATCGAGCGTGCCAAGCGGAAACGCAATTCTTCAGCCACGTTTGGTCAAACTTGATCAAGCGAGGTACATGCTATCTTCGCCAAGTTCGTTGGACATTGGGGTACTTAATGAAGTCTTGCGCTGGTATCGCTTGGACTCTGGGTCTGGCCTTGCAAGTTGCCTCATGGGGCGCATCGGCGGCGCCAGAGAGCCTTTTTCTCGAAGGACATCCCTTCCCGGCAAGTTGGCACATTCAGTTTTTTGACGCCAAGAAGGCCGATCTCGGTTCGCTTGACGTGCACTTTACCGCTGCAGCAGGTCATTCTTGCCTCGGCACCAAGTCCGGCAAGTCCTTCCTCGTTGTTGTGGATCGCAAGACCCGCCTATCACCGCTCATCAACGTCACCGACTCACCGGCGCTTAGCTTCGATGGCTCTAATTTTGTCATCGACCTTACCGGCGGTATTTGCGATGCGTATGTTCTGATGACGGGCGCAGTCCCTTTCTACGGAGAGGCTTCTGGAGAAGTCAGCACGATGGGATGGGGAGCGTCTCGAACCATCGCTACGTTCGTGGCGACGCCTGTTCAGTGACGCGGCCGATGTATCCAGCTGCCGGCCCGTTTTGAAAGAGTCAGCCCAACAGGGCAGTGCATACGAGCAGCACGCGCCGCTGACTTAAGTCGTCGAGAGCAGCGAAAGCCTCGTCTCCGAGCGCATGAACTAGTGATACAGGCAAGGGCCATGCTGCAGAGCATGGCCGCCTGCATGCATCGTCATAGGGCGATGCGATGGTGCCAATGCTCCGCACGACGGCCGGGAGTGGACCGGTCGAATCATTGCGCGCGTGGCTCGGTACAATGGCCGCTGGTTTATTCCCGGATCTGCCGATGTCGCCTTTCGAATCTTCTGCGGACAGCATCGGACAATCGCGATTGATGGGGCGCATGACCCTGACGGAGCAGCTGCTGGATGCGCTGGGCCGCGACATTGTGCTCGGGAAATATGGGTCCTCGTTCCCGACCGAAGCGGACATCTCGCTGACGTATTCCACGAGCCGCAGCGTCACGCGCGAGGCGATCAAGATGTTGACAGCGAAAGGCATGCTGTCAGCGCGTCCGCGCAGCGGCATCGTGGTGCGGCCGGAGCGTAGCTGGAGCTTGCTCGATCCCGATGTCCTGCGCTGGATGTTGGAGCGCAAGTTCTCCTTCCCCTTGCTGCGTTCATTCAACGAGATGCGTCTTGGCATCGAGCCGACCGCGGCCTGGCTGGCCACCAAGAACGCGAATGTCGAGGCCATTGCCGGCATCCAGCGTGGCCTGGAACGGATGGAGGCTGCCGAGAGTGGACAAGACGATCCCCTGGCCGCCGATGTCGCCTTCCACGTGGCCATCCTCAATGCGACCAGCAACCCCTTCTATGTGCAGCTGCGCGAACTGGTGAATACGGCGTTGGCCATCTCCATTCAATTCACCAACCGGATCAAGGGCCATACCGCGAGCATTCCGGCACACCGCCGGGTATTCGATGCGATCCGCACTGGCGCGGCCGACGAGGCACAGAAGGCGATGTTCCAGCTCATCTCCGATGCAATGGCGATCATTCCCGACGACGATGACAAGCCTGTAAAAAAGACGCCGTCGCGTGCCAAGCGACCGAGCAAGCGCTAGAACGCATCGCTTCATGACGGGTCAAGTTCGATCGACCTTCGCGATCCAGCCACCGCCCAAGGCCCGGAAGGTTGCAATGGCCGCACGCGCGTCGTCCGCATGCGTCTGCGCCAGACGGTCGCGCGAACTGAGCAGTTGACGATCCTCGTCGAGCACTTCGAGCAGGCTGATCGCGCCGCCCTTGTAGGCATCTTCGGCGCTGGCGCGCGCGCGTTGATGCGCGGCAACTTCCTTGCTGAGCATGCCTTGCTCGTTCTCCAGTTCGCTCATCGTGACGATGGCGTTCTCCACGTCCTCGGTGGCGCGCAGCATCGACTGGCGATAGTTCGCCAAGGCTTCGGCCTGCGCACCGCGCGCCTGGCCCACTTCGGCATCGACGCGGTCGAAATCGAACAGCCGCCAATGCAGGCCGATCAGGCCCTGCGGCTGCAACGAATCGGAGTCGAACAGCGTGCCGCTGTGCAGGCTCTCGAAGCCGAGCAGGCCGCCAAGTGAAAGCTTGGGGTAGTACTCAGCCAGGGCCACGCCGATGCGCGCATTCGATGCCGCCAGGCGACGCTCGGCGGCGATGACGTCGGGGCGGCGCCGCAGCAGCGATGCCGGACCGCTATCGGCCGTGATCGCCGGCACCGTATAGCTGGCCGGTCGTTCGAGCCAGTCCTTGGCATAGCTGCCCGGCTGCGCGCCCATCAAGACATCCAGGCGGTTGAGCTGGCGTTCGCGCTCGCTGCGTAGCGGTGGCAGGGTCGCCTGCGCCTGCTGCACCAAAGCCTCGGCCTGCGCGACTTCGCGATCGGTGCCGACGCCGCCGGCAAGGCGGACGCGCACCAGGTCGAGCAACTGTTTCTCGGTGTCGACCTGCTGCTCGGCTAGTGCGATGCGTTCCTGCGTGCCGCGCACCTTGAAATAGGCATCCGCCGCTTCGGCGGCGACCGAGACGCGCACGCTGGCGCCGCTCGCCTCGGCCGCCTGGTACTCGGCCTGCGCCGCCTGCGCGCTGCGCTTGAGGCCGCCGGCCAGATCGAGTTCCCAGCTTGCGCCGATGCCGACGTCCTCCTGCGTCTGCGTGCGCCGGTAACCGGGCAAGGTGCTGGCGATTTCGCCCAGCGCGCTATTCAGCGATTGATACTCGCGCGCTGCCTGCGCATCGAGCGCGCCCTGCGGCAGGCGCTGCGCGTCGGCGCCATGCGCGGCGGCACGCGCCTGCTCGATCCGCGCCATCGCGGCGGCGACATCCAGATTCTGCGCGACCACTCGTTCGACGATCTGCTGCAGTACCGGGTCGTTGAACCCTTGCCACCAGGTGTCCAGCGGGGCTGTCGGACGATCGGCATTGTGCTGCTGCCATTGCGCGGCGTGTGCGTAGCCGCCCTGCACGATGGGCTGCGGTCGAACATAGTCCGGGCCGGCCGTGCAGGCGGCCAGGCCGATGGCCAGCAGGGCGGGCAGCAGTAGGCGCGGCGCGTGATGTGCAGATCCGTCCATGACGGAGGCCACTGCTGCAACGATACCTTTCGAAAGATTCATGACGATGGCCCTCGATAGTCGATCAATGTGCATCGGCCGATGGCGTCGGCGGTGGCGCTACCTTGCGCATCAGCGGCGCCATGGCGGTGGCGATGACGAAGCACACGCCGATCGCGAGAAATGCGTCGGCATAGGTCTGGGTCTGCGCCTCGCGCAGCACCAGCGCACCCAGTTGCTGGATCGCGGCCGAGCTCGCGTGCGTCGCCTGATCCAGATTCCGACTGACTTCGGCGAGCCAGTCATTCATCGGTTCGTTCGCCGTGGTCATGCGTTCGGCCAGGCGCTGGAAATGCAGGTTGGTGCGGTCGTTGAGAATGGTGGCGCAGGCAGCAATGCCGATCGCGCCGCCGAGATTGCGCATCAAATTGAACAGGCCGGAAGCCAGCTTCAGTCGCGCCGGCGGCAAACCGCCCAGGGTGAGCGTGACCACGGGTGGTACAGATAACTGCTGCGCCATGCCGCGCAGCGCTTGCGGCAACAGCAGCTCGTGCGCGCCCCAGTCGTGGGTGATCGGACTGAAATCCCACATCGACAGGGCGAACAGCGCCAGCCCCGCCATCATGATCCAGCGCAGGTCGATGCGGTTGGCCAGGAAGGCATACAGCGGGATCGTCAGGATCTGGAATACGCCAGTCGAGAACACCGCTTCGCCGATCTGCAGGGCGCTGTAGCCACGCACGTGACCGAGAAACAGCGGCGTCAGATAGATCGTCGCAAACAGGCCGATGCCGGTGACGAAGGAGAAGAAACAGCCCAGCGCGAAATTGCGATCGCGCAGTGCGCGCAGGTCGACCACCGGGCGAGCGAAGGTCAGGCTGCGCACCACGAAACCCACGCCCGCCAGGCCGGACAGCCAGGCGGTGGTTAGCATGGTGCGATCGCTGAACCAGTTCCAGCGCGGGCCTTCTTCCAGCGTGTATTCGAGGCAGCCGAGAAACACCGCCAGCAGCAGCATGCCGAGGTAGTCGGCGCCTCGCAGCAGCGAGACATCGGCCTCGTCCACGTTCACCAACAGCGGTACCGCGATGGTGACGAACAGGCCGGGCACCAGGTTGATGAAGAACAGCCAGTGCCACGAGAAGTGATCGGTGATCCAGCCGCCGAGCGTCGGTCCCAGGGTCGGCGCCAGCGAGGCGATTGCGCCGATGGTCGCCGCCGCCACCACGCGTTGTTTGCCGCCGAAAAACATGAAGGCGGTTGTGAAGACCATCGGAATCATCGAGCCGCCGATGAAGCCCTGCAGCGCGCGGAAAAAAATCATGCTGTTGATGTCCCACGCCGCACCGCACAGCAGGCTGGTCAGCGTGAAACCCGCGGCGGAGACGCAGAACAGCCAGCGGGTCGACATCACCCGCGATAGCCAGCCTGACAGCGGAATCACCACGATCTCGGCGATCAGATAACTGGTCTGCACCCAGGCGGTATCGTCCACGCCGGCCGACAGGCCGCCGCCGATGTCGCGCAGCGAGGCCGAGACGATCTGGATGTCCAGCAGCGCGATGAACATGCCCACGCACATGCTGGCGAAGGCAAAGACTTTCTGCCCCGTCGACATGTCGGCGGGTGATTGCACTAGCGACATGACGGCGTTCTCTAGGAGATCAGCGCACGCTGCCCTGCGTGTCGATGGCAGCGGTGACGGACAGGCCCGGCCGCAGTTCGCCGAGCGTGGCGTCGTTGGCGTCGAGCAATATGCGGACCGGCACGCGCTGCACGATCTTGGTGAAATTGCCGGTGGCGTTCTCCGGCGGCAACACGCTGAACTGCGCGCCGGTCGCCGGCGCCAGGCTGCCGAGGCGACCGTGGAACTCGCGGCCCGGCAACACATCGGCGCGAATCGTCACCGGCTGGCCCGGCCGCATGCGTGCGAGCTGGTCTTCCTTGAAGTTCGCATCGATCCACAGGCCATGCGCAGGCACCACCGCCAGCAAGGGCGAACCGGCTTCGACGAAAGCGCCCAGGCGCACGCGACGATTGCCGATACTGCCATCCACCGGCGCGCGCAGGGCGGTGTAGCCCAGGTTCAACTGGGCCAACTGGCGCTCCGCCTCGGCCTGCATCAAGGCGGCGCGCGCCTGCTGTTTCTGCGTCGTGATCACGTCGAGCTGGCGTTGCGCGGCGGCGAAGGCGGCCTGCGCTTTTTCGGTGTCGGCGCGCGCGGTCTTGAAGACGGCGTCGGCGCGTTGCGCGCTTTCAATCGATACGGCGGCGCGGCTGGACAGGTCGCGATAGCGCGCCTGATCATCGCGGGCGCGCACGTTTTCGGCCTGCGCCGCGTCGATCCCGGCATGTGCCTGATCGATTACCGCGCGCTGCAGATGTTCGTTCGCGTCCAGGTTGGCCAGTAAGGCGTCTTGTGCGGCGACGGCACCTTCGGCCTTCTGCAGCGCGGCGCGGTAGTCGCGGTCGTCGATCAGCGCCAGCAGGTCGCCGGCGTGCACCATCTGATTGTCGGTGACGGCGACTCGCGTAATGTAGCCGGAGACCTTCGGGCTGATCGCGGTGATGTCCGCGCCGACGTAGGCGTCGTCGGTGCTTTCGATAAAGCGCCCGGTCGTCCACCAGCGCACGCCCCAGATGAGAATAGCGATGCCCACGACAATGCCCAGGCCCCATATCAGTGGACGCTTGCCAAGGCGGCGAGCGGGCGCATCGACGACGGCGGCTGGAGCGATCGCGTTCATGCCCGCGCTCCACGCTTAATTGAGCCGGGCTTGACCGAGCGAGGCTTTGTCGAATGAGGCTGCTCCGAACGCGCGGCGGCGCGGCGTTCGGCGCTCAAGGCCAGGCGTTGCTGCATGCGCTCGGTGGCGGCGGGGCCGGCGCGCACCACATGATGCTCGCCGGTGATCTGCTCGCCGGTACGCGGGTCGGTAAGCACCGGATCGACCAGGTGCCCGTCGCGTTCATCGGCGAGGAAGACGGCCAGCCCTTCGGTTGCGAAATGCTTGTTGCCCCAGCTCAGCAGGGCCCACATTACCGGGCGGAAATCGCGGCCACGTTCGGTCAGCACGTATTCGTAGCGAACCGGCTTGGTCTGATACGGACGGCGTTCCAGCAGACCGCCTTCGACCAGCCCCTTCAACCGCCGCGTTAGCATGTTCGGCGCGATGCCGAGGCTCTTCTCGAACTCGTCGAAGCGAGTCATGCCGTAATAGGCATCGCGAAGAATCAGGATGCTCCACCATTCGCCGACGTGCTCGAGGCCGCGTGCGATCGGGCATAGCATGCCGCCGAAGTTGGTTTTTTTCATGGCCCGCTCGTCCAGGTAACTTTCATCTTGAAAGTTACCATAGGGCAGTGACTATCAAAATGCAAGTTAGTAGCTGGAAGCCGCTTTCGTGTCCGTTTACGCGAGCTGTGGCCGACGCTCGAGCAGCAGCGGCGAAGCCAGCGTGCAGTCCGGGTGCATGCGTGCAAGGCAGTGGATCACTCCGGCCAGGCCAGTCATCAGCCCGGGCGTAAACGCGGCCTGGGTCATGCCGCCGGTCACGCCGCGATGTTCCTCGAGCGCGGATACCAGCTGGGCGCTGGCCAGCTCGCGATCAATCGCCCGACGCTCGGGATCGAGTTCCGATGCGCGCGCGAACAGCTCCCACAGCGAGAAATCGCCATGGCAAAGCGATAGCGAAAACCCCCACTGGTCGCCCGATGCCGCCACGGCGCGACGCAGATCGCGCAGATAGCGGGTATCGCCGCTGCGCGTGTAGAGATCGGCGGCAGCGAGACCGATGCCCACGCTGCCGCCGCACCATGTATGGATGTTGCCGTCGCCTGCGACGCGCTCGCGCCAGTTGCTAATCGACGCGTCGAACAGCGAGTCCTGGAAGTCGAAGGTCGCACTGGCGAGGGCGGCCCAACGCTCGCTGTCGCTTTCATTGCCGGCACCGGCCTGCGCCAAGCGCGTCAAGGCCCAGCCGATGCCCGCCACGCCGTGCGCGAAACCGCCGATCGGATCGGCGAAGGCCTGCGTCGGCCAGCGTGCGCCACGCGCATCGACGACCGCCATCGATTCCAGGTGTCGGCCAGCCCGCGCCGCCAGATCCAGCCAACGCCGCTCGCCGCTCGCCTCGGCAAGGCCGAGCAAAGGCATGATGGCGCCGGCGCTGCCATCGATGATGTCGAGATAGCGCTCATCCTCGAACCCGGCGCGATCCATCGCCTCGCCGCAGCGGATCGCCCTGGCCAGCAGTTCGGGCCGTCGCAGCAGATCGTGCAAGGCCAGCCAGTACCAGATGCAGCCGCCATAACCGGCAAAGCCGCCGGGGCTCTGTTCGTCGTCGGCCATCGCGTGGAGTACCTGCAGCACGCCTTCGAGCGTCGGCTCCAGCCCAGCCACGGGATTGGCGCGCTCCTGTTCCACTTCATGGCGATAACCGGCCAAGGCCACCGCAACACCGCCGAGCCCCGCATACAGATCGGCATGCAAGGGCTGCACATGCCAGCCACTGTGGCTGACGCCGGGTGCGATCCAGGTCACCGAGCCGTCGTTGCCGTGCACCGCCAGATGCAGCAGGCGTTCGACGGTTTCGGCAGCCAGCTGGCGCCGGCGCGCATCGAGCCGGTCGGCGCGCGGATGGCTGGCGAGCAGGCGCTCGTCGCGCTTGCCGGGTTGGTCGATGCGATGGTTGAGCTCGGTCACTACCAGGGCCGTGCGGATCGCCATCTCCTCGAGGTCGATGCGCATGGCGCGCCAATCGGCCAAGGTCGCCTCGACGCGCTCGCGGATCAGCGGCGCGGCGAATACCGGCACGTCGCCATGGCACAGGTCGTCGAGCTCGCCGGTGATCTCCGGCGCCGACGAGGGCGCGATCGACATGACGGCCGCATTGCGCACGAACAGGTCGCGTGCGCGTTCGAGCGCGGTGGCCTCGTCGTGCAACGAGGCCGGGTGCCACAGCATGCGACCGATTTCCACATAGGTCTTGGTCGGACGCCGGATATCGCGCGCGCGGCAGCCGATGAACGTCTCGAGCAGCGGCAGCAATTGGCCGTCGGCATCGAGCCGGCGCAGCCGTTCGGTCGCCGCGAGAAAGGCGTCGCCAATATCGTCCCAGAAGCGTGACAGTTCCGGATTCGGGCTCGGATGATTCTGCGCCGCCTCCACCTCGACATCGATGATTTTCACGCGCGCCTCGGTGGTGCCTTCGCCATCGATGATCGGCGCATGGATGCGCGGCTGTTCGCCGGGCAGACTCCCGGCGGCGGAAAAGTCGACGTTGTCGAAGCCCGGCGCCGATGCCCGGAACGGCACGATACCGGTGCGCAACACCGAATGACGGATCAGCCCTTCGGCAAGATCATGGGCATGGCCGTAGTTCGACGACGCCTCGGAAATAAGGCGGGCGAACAGGCTCTCGATGTCGACCACGACGGGCACCGGCCCGACCGCGATCAGGTTTTCCAGGTGGATGTCGGTGCCGCCGAGCAGGCGCAGCACGGCCAGCCAATGGCCGAGGCCGCGGTAGAAGGTATGCAGTTCGCTGTCGTCCGCGCAGTAACGGTGTTTCGCAAAGGCGGCCCAACCGTATTCGCCGCAATCGAGCACGGCGGGCACGCGGATGCGCGTTGCATCGTCGCCGAACACGCTTGCGAGAAATGTATCGAGCGCCGCATCGATGCGCAGCGGACGCGGCTTGTACATCACCGTGCCGCCTTCGAAGACGAGTCGTGCCACGGTATGTCCGCCGGCATGCGAATCGCCCTGGCCGAGGGTCAAGCCGAGCAGTCGACCCGGCACCTCGCCGAACAGGCTGGCAAGCCGTTCGCGATCGGCGACGAGGCGCGCAAGCAGTTCTTCGATCGCGCCACGTTGCTGGTCCAGCATCCGCTGCAGGCGTGGCCGCATCGGCGGGTAAAGATGATCCAGGGATGCGGCGAACTCCGCTTGCACGGCGCGTGCGACGAATTGCGCGAAGCGGCCGGCGTCGTCCGTGGCGGTGAGTTCGCCGGCGCGTTTGGCGGCATGCAGTTCGAGCAGCAGCACGCGGTTGAACTTGAGCCGCGCATTCGCATAAAGGAATGCCTCGGCGGCCGTACGGATCAGCCGTGCTTCATCGGCATCGATGGTGGACGAAAATTTCGCGAGATAGGCGGCGAACGACTCGCACGAGGCGGCGATGAAGCGCTGGATGATTGGAGCGAAACCTTCAGGAGTCTGGATCTCAACCATCGGGTATCTGGCCCCTGTCGGATAAGCGCTCGATGCCATAAAAAACGCGCAGCCCGCGACGGACTGCGCGTCAATTTACCGTTCGATCAGATGCCGCACAGACAACAAGCCGCACCCCTGCAGGTCACCACGGTAAGCGACGAGGTGATCATGTTGTTGGCGTTCGATGTGGTCATCGCTGCGATGGTTGCAGCCTCTCCTTCGATATACAGCGGGCCGGCAGGATTCTCCAGGCCATCGACGCTGTTCGCGCCACTGCGCCAGCCTGAAACGATATCGTCGTTCTGCATAGCTTTCTCCTCTCAATGTTTCCGGATGAGGCCCGGCCGGCGGTCGTCCCAGAGGGAATCCACCACGGGTCGAGCATCGCGTTTCGCGGAATCTCCCCTGCGGCAAGCTACACGTTCAACGCCCTCCCGGGGACGCCGCCTTCGCATCCTCATCCGCATCGGCGGCGCTTGTCTATAGGCCGCGCGGTGTCGTGTGATCCGGTGCGCATCCGCATGAAACGCGCCGTCGGGCGTTACACGATGTCATCCCATCCGCCACGTGAGTCCCGGTGGTTTGCCTCATCGCACGCGTGATTCACGCCGGCGCGCGGATGCCGAGCCAGCGGGCGACCAGGGTATCGACGCTGGCCTTGCCGGGCCCCGCGATCAGCAGCCAGAAGAAAATCAGGCTGTAGACGATCTCGTCCGCCTCGACATAGTCGTCAAGGCTCATCAGGTTGGCCGACACCACCAGGATGACCGCAACCGCCATGTTGATGATCATCGGGATGCAGACAAGGCGGGTGAACAGGCCGAGCATGATGAAAAGGCCGCCGAGCAGTTCGGTCCAGGCCGACAGGCCCGCGTTGAAGGCCGGGTAGGGGATGTGCCAGCCGACGAAGCGCTGGGTGAAGCCATCCAGGTTATGCACCTTGGCGATGCCGGTTTCGAGCCAGAAATAGCCGAACACTAGGCGGACGACGAGCGGACCGATCCAGCGTCCGGCATAAAGAGTTTCGAGCAGGCGTGAAGCCTTGTCGGCAATGAACTGGCGCATTGTTGGATTCCATGAGCTTGACGTGCCGGCATCATGGGTATCCGGCGCCATGCCCGCCATGTTCGTGCGTCCACGCTTTCTTGCCGCGCGTCCGATCATGCTGTGGCGGGTTCGATCCCGGACGATCGGACACAAAAACGGGATGCCCGGGAACAGCCAGGCGGCCGTTGGTTATCGAAAATAGAGTGGTCGAATCCGGAACCGGTCGATCTACGTATGTGTTCCGGGGGAGACACCCTCAACCGCCCTGGTGCGGACCAACTTACTTGGGAGTTACCTATGAAGACCAACAAACTCAACGGCGCCGCGATGGCAGTGATGGTGGCCGGCCTGTTTGCCGTCAGCTCGATGTCAACCGCCGCCACATCGCAGAGCGGCTCCACGGATACGGCCGCGGTCAAGTGCATGAACTCGTCTTCCTGTAAAGGCCATGGCGCGTGCAAGCAGGCGACCAATTCGTGCAAGGGTCAGAACTCGTGCAAGGGCCAGGGCTTCACCATGCAGAAGACCCAGTCCGACTGTGACGCCGCCCAGGCCACCAACAAGGCCGCCTGATCCGTTGCGCAGGGCTTTCCGGCCATGGGCGGTTTCGTGGCCGGGAAGCCCAGTTCACACTACATCCAGTGATCGACCGAGCTCATGGCCATGCAGACAACCAACCATCCGCTGCCTTATCTGGGTTATGGCCTGGGCCTGCGCGTCGAATACTACGAAAGCCTGCTCGAGCAACCCGGCAAGGTCGAGTGGCTGGAGATCGTTTCCGAAAACTACATGGTCGCTGGCGGACGTCCGCTGGTCTGGCTGGACCGCTTTCGCGAACGCTTTCCGATGGTGATGCACGGCGTCTCGATGTCGATCGGTAGCACCGATCCGCTGGACGAGGATTACCTCACGCGGCTCGCGGCGCTGGCACGCCGCGTACAGCCGGCGTGGATTTCGGACCACCTGTGCTGGACCGGCGTGCAGGGCATCAATCTGCACGACCTGATGCCGTTACCGTATACCGAAGAGGCGCTCGCGCATGTGGTCGATCGCGTGCGGCGCGTGCAGGACGTGCTCGGCCGGCGCATCCTGCTGGAGAACGTATCCAGCTATATCCATTTTGCCGATGCCCAGTTGACCGAATGGCAGTTCCTCGCCGCGGTGGCCGAGCGCGCCGATTGTCTGATCCTGCTCGACATCAACAACATCTACGTCAGCGCACACAACCACGGATTTTCGCCGCTCGATTATCTGGACGGCATTCCCGCCGCGCGCGTGCAGCAGTTCCACCTCGCCGGTCATGAAGACGGTGGTCCCTTGCTGATCGACACGCACGATGCGCCGATCATCGACGGCGTCTGGCAGCTTTATCGTCAGGCGCTGCGTCGCTACGGCCGCGTGTCGACGATGATCGAGCGCGACGACCACATGCCGCCGCTGGCCGAGCTGCTCGCCGAACTGAATGATGCGCGGTCGATCGCCGAGCCGCTGCTGCAGGCCGCCGCATGAGTCTGCAGGAACTCCAGCAGCGCGTGCTGCAGGCGGTGCTGGCCGAACGGTCGCCGTTCTTGCGCGAGCTGCGGGACGATGAGCGAGCCGATGCGGCGAGCCGGCTGGCGATCTACCGCAACGGTTATCGCGTGCGCCTGCGCGATGCGCTGGCGATTGAATTTCCCGGCCTGGGCAAGCTGCTGGGCGGCCGCTTCGCGCGCATGCTGGAGCGCTACGTCGATGCGCATCCGTCGGAGCACTACAACATCCGCTGGCACGGGGCGGGCATCGCGGCTTTTCTTAGGTATGCCTTGCCGTGGCGGGAAAAGCCCGCGCTGGCCGAACTGGCCGAACTGGACTGGGCCATCTCCACGTGTTTCGATGCCGCCGACGAAGCGGAATTCGATGCCGCCGAACTGGCCAGCGTGCCCGCCGATGCATGGCCGGCCCTGCGCCTGCGCCTGCAGAATCATCTACAGCTCGTGCCGACCTGTCACAACATCGAGGCCTTTCGCCGCGCCGCCGATGGCAGTAGTCATCGGCCGCGGCTGCGCCGCTACGAGCAGACCCGTCAGCTGCTGGTCTGGCGACAGTCGCTGACCGTGCACTACCGCGTGCTGGCGGCGGATGAGTTCTCCGCCTTGACCGGCGCGATCAAGGGCGAGTCCTTCGCCGCGCTGTGCGAGCGACTCGCGGCGTTCCACGACGATGCCGAGGCGATGCCGCGCATGGTCGGGCTGCTGCGCCAGTGGCTGGCCGACGGCCTGGTCGGCGGCCGGTTCGCGGACTGAGGCCGCAGGCCAGCTGTAATCGCAGGCCAGATGTAACCGCAGGTCGGTGGCCGGCGAAGAGAAGCTGTCAGTGGCTCTCTTCGAAAGGACTGCCTGTGTATATCGAACGAAATCCGCTGTTCCTCGGCGAGGCGGCACCGGCGCTGGTCGAGCCGGCGCTCGAAGCGCTGCTCAACCAGTCGATGCTGCAGGTAGCCGTGGTGGCCGAGCTGGATCGCTGCGGCTCGTGGTTTCTCGATGAACCCCGTTATCACTGCGGGCTGTTTCATCTGGTGGGCAGCGGGCGCTGCAACGTCGAATGCGCGGCGCTCGATCGCGCCGTGCAGCTGGAGGCTGGGGATCTGATCCTGTTCCCGCACGGCGACCCGCATCGCCTCAGCGTCGATGGCGAGGCACATGCCGAGGCTGCGAACCGGACCAGCCTGATCTGCGGCGAAATGCGCTTCGCCGGCCAGGCGCATCACCCGCTCGGCCAGGCCTTGCCGGCCTGCTTTGTGGTGCGCGCGCATACCGCCGGCAACGCCTTCCGGCAATTGTCGGCGATGATGGTCGATGTGGTCCAAGCCGCTCAGGATGGCCGCCAGCTGCTGCTGAACAAGCTGGCCGACGCGCTGTTCACCCTGGCCGTTTGCGACTACGCCCGGCAGGCGGGCGATCGGCGCGGCCTGTTCGCCGCGGTGGCGGATACGCGGATCGGCCGGGTGCTGCAGTCGGTGCACGAAAGCCCGGGCGATGCATGGAGCATGCAATCCATGGCGGCGCTCGCCTGCATGTCGCGCTCGGCGTTCGCCGAACGCTTCACCCAGCTGATGCGGATGCCGCCGATGCAATACGTCACGCAATGGCGGGTCAGCGTCGCCGAACAATTGCTGCGCGACCGCCGGCAGTCGGTGGCGAGCATCGCGGGGCAGCTGGGCTACAGCAGCGAGGCGGCGTTCCGGCGACTCTTCAAGCGCGTCAGCGGCGCGTGCCCGGGCAAGATCCGCGCAGACGGCGCCGCCACGCATGTGCGACATTGAACGTAAATAGCGCTTCGGCGCTGGTGCAAGCCCGAGTATTTCGCGCAAAAAAAGCCGTGGCATCTGCATGCCACGGCTAGGGCCAAGACCCGGTATTCCATACCGGGTGCAATGAAAACATCGCGGTATTAGAGCCCGTTGAACGGGCCAGTCAGCGTGCTGGTTCCACTGGCGCTGCTGACTTTCGCACCATCCATCGCGAAGTACAGCGTCTTGCCATAGAAGTATGGGAAGCCGATCAGCACGATGTCATTGCCGCCACCATCGTTGTCGCCGATCTGGCTCAGTGCCGCATCCTTGTTGACAGTCGCGTTGCTATACGTAGCCACCGTGAATGCGTAGCCGGTGCTGGTCGTGCTCTTCGCATCGGTCACCGACATGGCGACACTGGTCGCACTCTTCGGATTGAAGTTACCGGAGCTGTCGGTCGACAAGCCGGTCAGGCTGGGGAAGGTCAGGAAGTTCGTGCCGCTGTCGAACGCATCGTAGTAGCTGGAAGCAAACGACTTGGCCTTGTTCGAGCCGACCTGCAGCTTGATGCTGTTCATGCCGTAATCGGCATTGACGTAGTCGATCTTGGTGCTCGTCGCCAGCTTGTTGTTGCTCTCCGTGCCGATGCCCAGGATCAGGCTGCCGCTGCCGCTGGTCTGCGCATTGCCGCTGCTGAGCGCGTTGACCTGCAGGATCACGCCATTGTTGTCGGTGGGAAGCCGGCCGACCGGATTCGGCACCTGCGAGGCGCTGGGTAGGCTGGCCTTGGTGCAGGCGGTGGCGCTGCAGGTGTAGTACAGCGGCTCGCCGTCCAACGCGGCCGGGCTGACGCCGATGGTGCCGTTGGAGCCGAAGTCCGCGACGGTGTCCTGGATCGGACCCGTGCTCGAGCACTGGCTGGGCGCGGTCGGCACGCCGCTCGAACCGATCAGGTGAAACGGCACGCTCTTGCCGTACTGCGCGCCTGCCGGCGGCGTGCCGCTGGTCGGATCCGTGCCCAGCCAGACGTCGGCCTGCGAAACGCTGCCCCAGACCGCGCTCTGCACATATTGCAGGCACTCGGCGACGTTCTTGCCGCTGTAAGTCTCCGGTACGAAGGCCTTTTGCAACGTCGAGTTCAACACCGAGGAAACCACGCGCAGGCCGCTGGCGCCAGTGTCGACCAGGATGTCGGGAATCGTCTGGCAATGCGCCGTGTCGGTATAGCCGGGCACGCAGAGCGTGATGCTGACGGTGGGAATGTTGGGGTCTGCTACCGCCGTGTCGTAATGCACCGTGAGCGGCAACACATTGGCCGGGCTAGCCACCTTGGTGGCGGCGCCAGCGGAGGTGGAAGCGACGATCGTCAGCAAGAGGGAAGCGGTGAATAGCGCTGTGCGCATCGTCATCTCCTTATTGGATATCCGTGGTGGAAACGCCCGCCGGAATCAGCCCGGGGATATACGCACTGCCGGTGAAATGCGGCACGCGGCCATACGAATGCACGACCAGGGTCGGTTCCGACACGGTGAGCGCACGGCGATTGCTATGCGTCGAATGCGCCTTGTGCTGCGCACTCACGGCATTGCCGTAGATCGCGTAATTGGCATGGCCGAATAACTGCGCGAGATCGGGAATGACCGGTCCGTTCCACGCGACGGCGAATACGCTGCCTTGGTAAACGTATTCCCGCACGACCGTGCCGAAGGAGGTCGAGAAGGCCTTGACCTGATAGGGGCTGGCGACCGGGGTGACATCGGCGGCCTGCACAGCGAGCGTCCTGGCGGCTGCGGCAGTGACCGTTGGGGCATCGCCGCGCAGCGCGGTCAGGTCCTGATTGACGCTGGCCGCATTGCCACCCAGCGACGCCAGCGCGGGCAGGGGAATAAGCAGCAAGGCAAGATAAATCCCCTGTCGCCGAAAGGTACCAAATGACATAGGTGCACTCCTGGTGGATGGCCGCACAGCGAGGCATGCAGCCTCGAATGTTCGGCGAGCTGAAAACGGGTCGCGGTGTCTCCCTCGGATAAAAGCGCACGACCACGCGACGCCCGGAGCGTCGCGTGGTCGCTTAATTACAGAACGGAAAGCGGAACAAACCCCCTACTGCGGCTGCCCGAGAGCACGTTGCCGATCGCTGACCGGTAGGGGAAAGTGGCGGCGCCACGTTCTCTAAAGCATGAGGACACGATTGGCCTTCGCCGCGTCGCCATGCCGTTTGCCGGCAAGACTGCTCGTCACGAGCGGAGCGGCCCGTCGTTTTTGCCGGGTTTATCGGCATGGCCGTCTGCTGTGCCATTACCGGCAGACATGGCCTCGTATTGCGAGCGATTTTATTATTAGTTGCGACAGTAACTATTTTTCCGACAGTGCGGCATTGCGCAATTGCGATACTCTGAGTGCTATTCCGTTTTACCGCGCGCGGTGTCAGAGCATGGGACGAAGTCCGGCCGAAGGCGAACAGCCGGAGGATTTTCAAGTCGGCCAAATCAGCTTCGAGGACTTTCTGCGCGGACAGCGCGAAGCATTGGTGGGTTTCCTGCGCCGACGCGTGTCGAGCGAAGAAGATGCACAGGATGTCGCCCAGGAAAGTCTGGAGCGACTGATCCGCTATCGCGCGAATGCTCCGGAATCGTGGCGGCCGTTGCTATATCGCATCGCGATCAACGTGCTTAACGATCGCGCACGCCAGGCCGTAACGCATCACACCGCCGACCACATCAGCCTTGACGAGCACGTCTACAAGATGGCTTCGTCGGAACCAGGGCACGAGCAGCAGATCGCCAGCCAACAGGAGTTCGCCCAGGTGCAGAAAGCGTTGCTGCGCTTGCCGCAGCGTTGCCGGGACATTTACCTGCTCAACCGGATCGAAGGCATGAGCTATCCGCAGATCGCCGTGCATTGTGGCATCTCGGTCAAGGCCGTCGAAAAACAGATCAGCAAGGCGCTCTCGCTGTTGCGCAAGAGCCTAGGTGGCACGTACATCTCATGAATACCGAACGTTCCCACATGCAACCCGATAGCGCCGAGGCATGGCTGGCCCGGCTGCAGTCACCCGAGTGCAGCACGAGCGAGCGCCAGGCCTTCGAGCGCTGGCACGCACAGAGTCCGGCTAACGCGCAGGCGTATACGGAGACCGAAAAACTGCATGGCATCGCGGCCGCCCTGGCCGGCGATCCACTGCTGCGCGCTGCCAGCCTGGCTGCGCGCCGGCGTGGCGTGCAGCGTGCCGGCCGGCGCCGGCTGATCGTCTGGTTGGCGGTGCCGGTCGCGCTGGCCGCCAGCGTGCTGCTGGTGTTCGGCTCAACGATGTTCCGGCACGACGAAGCCGCGACGTCGATCCAGCGCTATGCCAACACCACCGATCAGCTGCAGGTCGTGCGGCTGGCCGATGGCACCCACTTGGTACTCGATGCCGACTCGGAAGTGACCACGCATTTCGACAACACCCGGCGCGAGGCGGTGCTGCTGCGTGGCCGCGTCGAGTTCGCGGTGGCGCATCAGGCGGTGCCGTTCGAGGTGAGCGTCGACGCCAACCGGATTCGCGACATCGGCACCACCTTCCAGGTTTGCAAGGAGGGCGATGACGTCACCGTCGGCCTGCTCGAAGGCAAGGTGGCGGTGACGCACGGCAGCGGCGAGCAGGCGCAGACACAGACGCTCGCGCCGGACCAGCAGATCCGTATCGCCGCCGACGGCAGCAGCGATGGCGTGCAGCCGCTGGACGCCGAGGCCGCGCGGGCCTGGACCAATGGCGAACTGGTATTCCGCCAGCGCCGGCTGGACGAACTGCTGACGGAAATGAATCGCTATTCCGCGACCAAGCTGCGCCTGGGCGATCCCGCGCTGGCCGCGCTGCGGGTCAGCGGCAGTTTTCACGCGGGCGACCAGATGTCGCTGGTCAAGGCGCTGGATGCGGGCTGGTCGCTGCGTGCTGAAAACAGCGGCGAGCATGAGCTGACTTTGTATCCGGCGATCGGCAAGCGCCGCGAAAATTGAAGGATCGCCCTGCGGAGCACCGCACATACATGCCTCGCCAACGCGAACAGGGATCGTCCAGCGACATGCGGACCCGTCGGTCGCGCATCGCCTCGCGCTGGCTGTTCGCGCTGGGCGGCTGGCTGCTGGCGGTATCGGCCTGCGTCGCGGCCGCCAGCGAGAGCCGCCATTACCAGATCGCTGCCGGCTCGCTCGACGACGCCTTGCACGCCTATGCCCTGCAGAGCGGTGCGCAGTTTCTTTATGCGCCAGCGCTGACCGCGCACCGGCACAGTAGCGGCCTGTCCGGCAACTATCCGGCGGGTGCGGCGCTGCATCGATTGCTGCAGGGCACCGGCCTCGACGCGGTCGAGGTCACCGCCGATACGTATGTGCTCAAGACCGTGCCGGCTACACCGCCGCGGTTCGTGCCGTCATCCGCACCCGCGCAGACGAAGGCGCACGCGCCGGTCGCGCTGGCACCGGTGGATGTCACCGGCATGCACGTCCGCCGCATTGATCTGGAAACCGCCACGCCGCTCACCGTGATCAACCGCGAACAGATCGAGCACAGCGGCTATCAGACCCTGTACGACCTGCTGCGCGCGCAGCCCGGCGTCCGCGTCAGCAATGCACCAGTGGCGATGACCAACGGCACCGTCTACCAGAACAATGGATTGTCCGGCGCTACCGGCGCGGCCTCGGTCGATCTGCGCGGCCTCGGTTCGTCTGCCACGCTGTTCCTGATCGACGGCCAGCGCATGGCCGGCTACGGGCTGGCGCAGGACGATTTCAGCATGGTCGACGATCTCAACAGCATTCCGCTGGCCCTGATTGATCACGTGGATATCCTGCGCGACGGCGCCTCGGCGATCTATGGCGCGGATGCCATGGCCGGGGTGATCAACGTCGTGCTGCGCAAGAGTGCTTCCGGCTTCAGCGTGACCAGCAGCTACGGTGCCTCCGAACATGGCGATGCCGCCCAGCACCGCTTCACCGCCAGCCTGGGCGGCCCGATCAGCGCCGGCGGCAGCGCGCTGCTGAGCGTGGACTATCTGCAACGCCAGCCCCTGCTTGGCGATGCCCGCGACTGGAACATGCCGCAGCATCGGCAGCAGGATGCGACCAACGGCAGCAGCGAGCCCGACGACGGCCAGTTCTTTCTGGACAATGCCTCTGTTGGCTACGACGCCGGCGACTGTCCGCCGCAACAGCGTTCGGCGCGAGGCATCTGCATCGCCAATGCCGCCGCGCTGACCAATCTGCAGACCGGCTTGCTGAGCCGCTCGCTGCTCGGCCATCTCGACCAGACGGTGGGGTCGTTGCACGCGTACGCCGACCTGCGCTGGACCCAGATCACCCAGCGCCAGCAGATGGCGCCGGCCGAAGAGACCTTCGTGCTGCCCGCGGATCATCCGGACAATGCGCAGCACGTGGATCAGCCGATCTACGATTATTCGCTCAACCAGCTCGGCCCGGTACGCGACAACACGACGACGACCAGCGACTACCTGACCCTCGGCCTCAAGGGCGGCTTCGGCGAATGGGACTGGGATATCCACGCCAACGAGCAGCACAACAGCAGCGTCGACCGGCTGGACGGACTGGTGCGCACCGACATGTTCTTCGACGCAGTAGATAACGGCTCCTTTCGCTTCAACCGGCGCAATACCCAACAGCTATTGTCGGCGATCTCGCCGACCCTGGTGCGTCGCGCACGTTCCACTCAGGGCAGCGTAAACGCGCATGTCACCGGGCCGCTGGCGCAGCTGCCGCAGGGCACACTGTCGATGACCGCCGGCGTCGAGGCCTATCGCAACCGACTCAGCGATTCGCCGGATCCGCTGCTGCTGAGCGGCGAGGTATTCCAGTTCCAGACGCCGGCCGCGCGCAGCGAAGATCGCTGGAACTCGGCCGCCTATGTGGAATTCAACGCGCCGCTGACCCACAACCTGCAGGCCGAGCTCGGCTGGCGGCTGGATCGCAGCCAGGGCTATGGCCAGGCGCTCTCGCCGAAACTTGGCCTGAAGTGGAACCTCACCGACCGCTTCAGCCTGCGTGGCACCTTGGCCAAGGGCTATCGTGCGCCGACCCTGTTGCAGCTGAGTCGGCCGCCGACCCTGGCTGCTGCGACCGGCGTGCTTGTGCAGGTACCGAACGCGGTGCAGCCGTGCGCGCTGTGGATTCCGGCGACGGAAGATTCCTCGTTCTGCGAGCTGCAACTGAACTCGGTCAGCAATCCGAAGCTGCGCCCGGAAACCTCGCGCAGCTTCACCCTGGGCATGGTGTGGGCGCCGCTCAACGACCTCGACATCGCCCTCGACTACTACCAGATCCGTCGCGACAACGAGATCACCGAGCTGCCGATCACCTACGCGATGGTATATCCGCAAAACTATCCGCAGCTGTTCCAGCGCGACAGCCAGGGCCTGCTGTATGCGCTCAACCAGCAGCTGATCAATCTCGGCCATACCGACGCGCGCACGTTCGACATGGACCTGCATTACAGCCATCAGACCGCGCGCTATGGCCGCTACGCGCTCAACCTCGGGGTCAACTACCTGATGCGGCTCGACCGCCAGGTGGTCGCCGATACGCCATTGCTGCACTACGCCGGTTATGCCTCGCAACCGCGCTGGAGCGCGCTGCTCGGGCTGGAATGGAACTATCGCGACTGGATCACCACCGCCAACCTGCGCTACACCGGCCACTATCGCTACGCGGACTATGCGGACAGTTACGAAGTCTGCCCGGATTATCTCGAACAGGACGACAAGTGCAGCACGCCGGCCTTCGTGCTGCTTGATCTCAATCTCGCCTACGCCGGCATTCCGCGTTGGACGATTGCGCTGAACGTGCACAACGCGCTCGATCACCAGCCCGTGTATTACGGCACGCCGGGCAATGCCTACAACCCGATGTTCGACGATGTGCTCGGCCGCTCCTACCTGCTCAGCTTCACCTATCGCTACTGACACGGCGACCTGGTGGCATCGCTTCAGGCATCGAGTGCGCTTGGCCACCGTCCGGCCTGTTCCGCATGGCTGCGATGCAGCTGCAGGGTCAGTGCCAGTCCATCGTGGGACAGCTGCGTGGCCGCCGCTTCCGCAGCCTCGCTGGCGGCTTCGACCACGCGCGTGAACATCTGCGTCTCGTAGGCGATGACCGCGTCCGTCCAGTGCGCCGATTCGAGCAGCAGGCGCGCGAGCTCGGCCGCGTCGAGCATGGCCGCATTGACGCCTTCGCCACCGAACGGCGACATCACATGCGCGGCGTCGCCGAGCAGGGTCAGTCCGCGCCGGTTCGACCAGCGATGACCCACCGGCAACGCATGGATCGGCCGTGCCACGAAGCGATCGTTGGCAGCGCGGAACAGGTCTAGAATTTCCTCGGCGAAGCCGGCGAACTCCTGCAGCAGTCGCGCGCGCACAGCCGCCGGCGAAGCGAACTCGAAGCGCTCGGCCACCCAGTCCGGCGGCACGCGGAAAATCGCATAGCCGCGCACATGCGCGTTGCCATTGCGCTGGACGATGATGCCCTTGCCGTCACCCTCGATATCCAGCTTGCCGCGGCCGATCAGATGCGACAGTGCGGGATGGGCATGGTCGATGTCGTCGATGCCGAACTCGATGAAGGTCAGGCCGCTGTATTGTGGCGTGTAGTGCGAGAGCAGCGGGCGCACCCGTGACCATGCGCCATCGGCGCCGACCACCAAGTCGAACGGCCCTTCCACGCCGTGCTCAAACGCCAGGTTCCAGCGATCGTCGTCGTGCGGCTGTACTTCGCGCAGCGTGCAATTCCAGCGCATGCCATCGTTAGGTAGCGCCTCCAGCAGCATGGCGCGTAGCGCGGTACGGTCCACTTCGGGCCGGTTGTCGCCGGCCGCGTCTTGGTCCTCGAAGAGCACGCGGCCGTGCTTGTCCAGCAGGCGCGAACCCTGGTCCTCGTAGCGGGCGATGCGCAGGAATGCAGCGGTCAGGCCGGCGCGTTCGAGGGCGAGCAGCCCGGATTCCTCGTGCAGGTCCAGCGTGCCGCCCTGTGGGCGGACCAGCGGACCCGCGTCGCGTTCGAGCACGGTCGCGGTGACGCCGTGAGTATGAAGAATGCGCGCCAGCGTAAGTCCGCCGGGGCCACCGCCGATGATGGCGATGCGCGGTTGGGTATGCATGGAGTATCCGTATCGGTTAGCATAGGTAACTATCTATATAAACATAGCATCCTATCTAACGTCAATGCGCCCATGACCCAAGCCGAATCCACGACCAACCCGCTGAAACTGCTCGGCCACGCGTATCGTGCCTTCAACCGCATCGTCGACGGCCAACTGCGCGAGCTCGGCTTCGCGATGGGCCAGCTGCCCGTGCTGGTGACGCTGAAGAAAAGCCGTGCGCTGTCGCAGGCCGAGCTGGCGCGGATCGCCCGGGTCGAACAGGCCAGCATGGCGCAGCTGCTGAATCGGATGGAGCGCGACGGCCTCGTCCAGCGTACGGCCGATCCCGCCGACAAGCGCAGCCGCCTGATCTCGTTGACCGACAGCGCCTCGCGGCGGATGCACAAGGGCAAGGCGATCATGGATGCCACCTGCGAGAAGGCGCTGGAAGGTTTCAGTGCGGCCGAGATCAAGCAGCTCACCACCTTGCTGGGGCGCGTGAACGCCAATCTGGAGCGTGCGGCCGGGGATTGAACATGACGCGGCCGCTGGCCGCTGCTATCGGCTTTGCGGTATCGATTCAGTCACTGAAGGTGTGCGCAGCGTCAGCCCGATCAGCACCGGCATGACCAGCAGCACCAGTGGATACTGCAGCAGCAGGCCCGCGATGATCGCGATCGCCAGCGGTTGCTGGATGCCCGCACCCTGGCCGATCGCCAGAGCCAGCGGCAGCAGGGTGAGGATGGCCGCCAGGGTGGTCATGCTGATCGGGCGTAGCCGGTCACGGCTTGCCACCAGCAGAGCCAAGCGTGGCTCCATCGTGCACGCCAGCGTGGTGTATTCGGACACGTAGAAGATCGCCATCTCGGTGCCGATGCCGATGATCATCGTCATGCCCATCAGCGCGGTGATGTTGAGATCGACGCCGGTGATCCATAGTCCGATGAAGACAGCGATCGAGGAAAACAGCGAACAGCCGATCACGATGATCGCCAGCCATAAGCGCTCGTAGAGAAACAGCAACAGGATGAACTCGGCCACCAACGCCGCCACGAACACTTTCGCCAACCCGATGAAGGCCACCTGCTGCTGCTGGTACAGCCCACCCATCTCATAGCGCACGCCGACATCGAGCAGGCCGGGCCGGCCCAGTGCGGCCTGGACATCGGCCACCGCTGCGCCGATCCCACGACCCTCGATGCGGCCCGTGACGGCGACCATCGGCTGCAGATTCTCGCGTGAGATCTGCGGTTGGCCGCTGACCGTGGTTAGCGTAGCGACACGCGAAAGCGGAAACAGGTGGCCATCCGGCGCGCGGATCGGCAGCTGCTGCAACTGTGGGATGCGCAGCGCGGTGGCACCCGGCATCCACACGCGGATGCCGATGCTTTTGCCGACCTGCGGCGACTGCGTGGCGACCACGCCGGACAAGGCCGCATCGACCGCCTGGGTGATCGCGTCCGGCGTCATGTTCTCGAACGCGGCCTTGACTGGATCGATGTCGATATTCAAGGCATCGCCGGCCAGTTGCACGCCGCTCTTCACTTCGACCACGCCGTTGATCTTGCGGATTGCTGCGGCGACTTTCTCCGCCTGTGTATCCAGCCGCGACGGGTCGGTGGCGAACAGCTTGATCTCGATCGGCTGCGGCACCGCGGTGAGATCACCGATCAGGTCTTCCATCAACTGAGCCAGTTCGACCTGCACGCCGGGCACCTGGCTTTCGATCCGGCCGCGCACGTCGCTCATTACCGCGTCGGTGGCGCGTGCGTGGCCGGGCTTCATGCGTACGAAGAAATCGCCGTGATACGACTGGCCGAGATCGCCGCCGAGTCCGGTGCCGAGACGCCGCGAAAACGTATCCACCTCCGGCGTGGCACGCAGGATCTGTTCGACCTGGGCCAGCTGCCGATCGGTCTCGATGAGCGAGGTGCCGGGCACGGTGTAGTAGTCCATCACGAAGCCGCTCTCGTCGACGGCCGGCATGAAGCCGGTCGCGACGCGGCTGTAGGCAACGTAGCCGAGCGCCAGCAGCGGCACGAGCGCGACCAGCAACAGCCAGGGACGCCGCATCAGGCCATCGAGCGCGCGCGCATGCTGCCGCTGCAGGCGGCTCTCACGCTGTTGCGCGGGATCGTGCCAACGCCGGAAATCAATCAGCCGACGCGCCAGCAGCGGCACCACGATCGCGGCCATCAGGTATGACACGCCGAGCGCGCAGGCCATGGTGACCGACAGTGCTTTGGAGAAAGCGCCGGTGACGCCGCCGAGAAAACCCAGTGGCACGAACACGATCAGCGTCGCCAGGCTCGACGCGGTAAGCGGGCGCATGAATTCCCGTGCCGCGGGCAGCACTGCCGCCGCACCGACCGGCACATCGCCCTGCGGCGCACGCGCGCCGGCACGGCGGGCGATGTGTTCCACCATCACGATCACGTCGTCGATCACCAGGCCCACCGCCGCCGCGATGCCGCCAAGCGTCATGATGTTGAAGCTCATGCCGAGCAAGCCGAGCAGCAGCACCGTGATGACCAGCGTGACCGGCACCACCAGCATTGCCACCAGGGTCACGCGCAGACTGCGCAGGAACAGCAGCAACACAAGCGTCGCCAGCAGCAGGCCGATGATCACCGCGTCGCGCACGCTGGCCTCGGATTGGGTCACCAGCTCGCTCTGGTCGTACCAGTTCTTCAGCGTGACGCCACGCGGCAACGGCAGCGCGGCGAGCTTGGCGCGCACTTCGCGGGCGATCTGCACGGCGTTGCCGTCGGGCTGCTCGTAGACGTTGAACAGCACCGCCGGCCGGCCGTCCTCGGACACCTTCATCCACTGCGGTACATGGCCGGCATGCACAGTGGCGACGTCGGACAATTTCACCAGCCCGCCGGCATCGCTCTTCACGACCACCTCGCCGATCGCGCGCGCGTTCTGCAAGCTGTGGTTGGCGATCACCAGATACAGCTTGTTGTGGTCCTGTACGCGGCCCACCGCCTGCAACACATTGCTGCCGGCCAGCGCCGCGACCAGGTCGCTGAGCGCAAGGCCGTGCATGGCGAGCCGCTGCGGATCGGCCTCGACCTGCAGCTCGGCCACCTCGCCGCCCTGCACGTCGACATGCGATAGCCCCGGCACCGAGGCCAGCAGCGGCACCACCTGATACTGCGCAAAATCGCGCAACGCCACCGCGGATGACGATGACGGCGAGGACGACTGCAAGGCGTAAGCGATGATCGGGAACACCGTGGGGTCCATCCGCCGCACGTCGTAACTGCTGCCAGCTGGTAGCGTCGGCAGCACCTTGGCGATGGCCGAATCGATCAGCAGAGTGGAGGCGATCATGTCGCGGCCCCAGCCGAAATCGACGGAAATCTGCGCCGAGCCGCGGGTGGTTTCCGAGCGCACGTCGAGCACCCCGGGCACGGTGCGGATCGCCTCCTCGACTGGCCGGGTGAGCAGCAGCGCGGTCTGGTCGGCCGGGCGGTCGCCGGCATCCAGGTCGACCACCACGCGTGGAAACGACACCTGCGGAAACAGCCCGACCGGCAGCGAAATCGCGCTGACCAGTCCGGCGATCGTCAGCGCGAGCACGACCACGACGATCACGCGGGCGTGCCGCGCCACGAAATTCACTGCGCCGGTCCGGCGCCGGCAGCGACGCGCACAGCGACGCCATCATCCACCTGCGTGCTGCCGGCGACGATCAGCGGACGGGTGGCGACCAGCGCGCCGCTGACCACGGTCGTGGCATCCGTCTCGCCGATGATCTGCACCGGCACGGCGACCGCCTTGCCCTGGTTCTTTTGCGGGGTATCGACTTGGAATACACGCCAGCCATCGCCATCGGCGATCACCGCATCGCGCGGCACCAGCCAACCATGCCAGCTGCCGGCGACGATGCGCAGTTTGAACTCCGCTCCCGGTGTCAACGACGCATCCGCGCCGACCTCCACGACGAGCAGGCGCGAATGCGGATCGATGGCACCGGCGATGCGCCTCACCTTGCCGCTCACCGGCGCGCCGCCGGCCAGCGGGATCAGCGTCGCCGCGTCGCCGGGCTGCATGCCCTCGCGTTGCGCCGGCTCCACGCCGGCCATCACGATCACGCCGCCGCTGCGCACCACGGTGAGCAGCGCCGCGCCGGCGGCGAGCGCGTCGCCCTGCGCCACCGCGATTGAAGTGACGATGCCGTCGAACGGCGCCTTCAGGATCGCGGTCGGCCGGTCGGCCTGCTGCGCGCGCAGCGCGGTGAGTGTCGCCTGTGCATCCGACAATGCCTTGTCGGCCTGCGCCAGTTGATCGCGCGTGGCCAGCTGCTGGCTCAGCAATTGTGCGGTGTGCTCCCGCTGCGCCTGCGCCAGCTTCAGCGCGGAAGTTGCCTGGGCATAGGCGACGATCGCTTCGTGCGAGAGCGCGAATTCGAGCAGCGGCTCGCCGCGTTTCACCGTCGTGCCCGGCGCGACATCGAAGTGGCTGACCTGGCCGGCGGCCTGGATGTTCAAGGTGGTAGCTGCGTCCAGCGCCGCCGATGCGGTGCCGTACGCCTCCACCGTGCGGGCCAGCGTGCCTTGCGCGACCGCCTGCGTGGTGACGGCCACGCTGGCCGGCGGCGCGGCGGCATCGTCGTCGGCGCGTACCGTGGAGATGCTGCCGAACAGAACGATGGCGCACAGCACGATGCGCATGCTCATGAGGGGATCACATCCTTTGGCAGAGTCGTCGGCATGCCGATGCCGAGCAGCGCGGCGATCGCGACCTGTTGTTCGTCCAGCCGTTGTTGCAGGACGATCGCGGCAGCGTGGCGCGTGGCGGCGGCCGTGGTGAGATCGACATAGCTGCGCAGGTCGAGGTTGCCTTGCGTATACGCGGTACCCGCCGCGGCGGCGGCATGGTCGGCTTGTGCGAGTTGCGCCGCGAAGGCTTCGTGCTGTGCACGTGTTTGCGCCTGCTCGCTCAGCATGGCTTCGAGCTCGCTCTTGGCGGCGACGACACGGGCGATGTATTCGTCGCGCAGCTGCTGCCGCGTGGCGGTTTCCGCGGCGATGCCGCCCTGGCCATGGTTGAAGATCGGCAGGTCGAAGTTGAGCGAAGGGCCGCGATTGCGCACGCGGCTATTGTCCTGCGTGGCCTGATAGCCAAACGACAGCACCGGGAACTGCGCCAGCACCGCGGCGCGCAAGTGCGCCTCCTGCGATTGATAGCCCAGCTGCAGTGCGACTAGATCAGGCCGTCGGCGCTGCATGTCCTGCGCGCTTTCCCGCACGGCATCGGCGTCGATGACCGGCAGATCAAGTCGCGGGTCCAGCGATACGGGCACATCGGGCGCAAGGCCAAGCAGCGCATTCAGCGCGTGACGATTCGCGAGCAGCGTGCGCTGCGCATCGTCGAGTGCATTGCGCGTGTCGGCGGTTGCGGCGAGTAGCGGCGCGTCGGCGGTCAGTTCTGAGGTGCCCTCGACGAGACTGCGGCGCAAACGCTGGTCGCGCTGCTCCAGCAGCTCAAGCGCGGCCTGCAGCGACCTGGCCAGTTGTTCACCGCGCACGATGTCGACGTAGAGCAGGCGTGTCTTGGCGAGCGTCTGCCACTCCTGCCACAGCAGTTCGGCATCGATCTGTTGGGTGGCGGCGCGCGCGGCTTCGCGGCGTGGTTTCAGCGTGATCAGCGCAGCAATGTCCTCGCTGATGCCGGCAGACCATGCCGTAGCATCGCCCGGGCCGGAGACCAGAAAACCTTCGCTCAGGCCGATGCCCGGGTTGGGTAGCAGCTTCGCCTGCAGCAGTTGCGCCTGCGCCACCTGATGTTGCGCGCGTACGCTGCGCAGGTCGGGATTATTGAGCAGCACCAGCCGCTCGATCGATGGCAGTGTCCAGCTTGTCGCGGCGACGGTTGCGCCCTGCAATGCGGCCACGCTGCGTACGGGTTCCACCCGTTGTGGCAACGGCAGCGGATGGTAGCTGGCGCAGCCGGCAAGACCGAGCGCGGCCATCCAGCGAAGCGATCGCGCTTGCCACCGCGCGGCTGACATTGTCCCTGTCCACATGGTCGGAAGTTTTCGTCGCAATGCAGGCTTCGTCAATGCGGCGCGACGACCAGCACGCTGAAGCTGTCCGGTTCCGGCACCGGGCGACCACCGCCGGGAACATCCTTGACCCGCGCTGCCGAAAGAAACACGGCGCCGTGTGCGTGGTCGAGCGCGAGTGTGCGCGCACTGCGCTGGGTCGGCACGTTGGCGACGACGCGGTAATGATCCGCATCATCTTCGTGCACGACCGTCAAAGTGCCGCTCTCGCCGTTCGAGCTGAAGACCAGCCCACGCGCAGGATCGAAGCCGGCGGCATCGGGACCGTCGCCGATCGGCACGTTCGCCACGTGATGGCCATCGAGTGCGTCGGTCACGGCCATGACGCCCTTGTCGCAGACGGAGAACAGGCGATGGTGCGCGATGTCGATGGCGAGGCCGCTGGGCGACTCGCAGCCGGACAGCGCGTAGGTGGTTTCGACGTGATTGGTACGCGTATCGATGCGCGCGATGCGGTTCTTGTCCTCCAGGTTCACGAACACATGGCCGGCGTGGTCACTGACCGCGAATTCGGGTTTGCCGGGTAGCTCGATCGTGGCGATCTCGGTGGACGTCTGCGGGTCGATCACGCTGACATTGCCGGACTTGCCGTTGAAGGCGAACACATGCCCGCTGGCCGGGTCGAACACGATGGCATCGGGCTTCTGCCCGTGCAGGCTGATCGTGGCGAGGGTCTTGAACGTGGCGGTGTCGAAGACACTGACCGTGTTCGCCTTGCCGTTGCTGGCGAAGCCGCGCTTCAGCGCGGGCGCCAGTGCGATGCCGTGCACACCATCGGTGCCGTCGATTCGGCCGATGCTGCGGGAGCCGTCCACGTCCACCACCTCGACGTGATCGCCGCGGGTCACATACAGGTGGCGGCTAGCCTCGTCGAAGGCGAGGTAGTCCCAGCCGCCGGCACCGCCCAGCGCGATGCGCGAACGCAGCGTGTAGTGCGCATCGCCCGCGGCATGTGCGCTGATGCAGGCACCCACCACAAACAATGCAGTCCATCCGATGGAACGGATCATCACAGTGCTCTCTTGAACGGAAGACGAAAGTGCCGCCAGTGTGCCGATGGCAACTTTGTGTTTGCTTACGGGGTTGCGGCAAGCGCCTTGCGCAGTTCGGCGCATGTCGCGCGATAGTCGGCTCGCCATGTGGGATCACCCAGCAACTGCGCCGCGATCACGGTGCCGGCCACACGGCCGGCTTCAATGTCGCTGGGGAAATGCGCGCCGATCACGATGCGGTGCTGCGCATATTCGTCAGCGCGGGCGAAGATCGCGGCACGCTTTTCCGGCAGCATGTTCGCCAGCAGGACGGCCGCGGAGTAACCGAACGTCGCGTGCCCACTCGGATAGCTCCAGTCGTTGGCCTTTTCTTTGTCGAGCGGGTGCACGGCCGTCGAGACGTCGCCGGGACGTGGATGCCGCCAGTACGACTTGGCCAGCTTCACGTCGGCCTTGTCGAACTGGGCGACACGCTCGAAGAATGCGGCCGTTCGTGGCAGTTGCGCTGGCTGGAAGCGTGGCCCGAGCACATCCGCGAAACGAAATATCGAGCGCTCGGCGTCTGCCTCGGCGGCGCTGGCATCCGCCGCCGAGCGTGCCGACTGGGCGGCCAGCACGGCTTGCAAATCGTTTTGCGCTGCCACCGATCCGTTCGCTGGCGGCGGCGACAGCAGTGCCGTCAGATCCGGCATGTTGGCCGGATGTGCCTCGTCGGCGACCACCGACTGGGCGAATGCCAGGATCAGCAGCGGGATGATGAGCCGTTGCGTAAGCATCAGAATTTTGCCGACAGAGTGAGCTGGTAGCTGCGCTCGGGAATGGTGTAGTACAGCGGCGTGCTGTCCTGCGCGGTGTAGCCGGCGAGGTCGTAGATGCTCTTGTTGTCGAAGATGTTGTTCACCTGCAGGCCGAGCTTGACGTTCTTCATTACGCCGAAGTCCTGCGCGAAGGTGTAGCTTGCAGCGAAGTTGGTGATGGCGTAGCCGCCCAACGATTGGGTGTTGCCGGTATCGCCGTAACGGTGACCGACGAATTTGCCGATCAGCGAGGTGTAGACCGGGCCGTTGCGATAGATAAGCCCCAGCGCGGCGGTTTTGTGCGGCGTATTCGCCACCCACTGGTTCGAATCCTTCTCGATCGCGCGATTGAGCGAGCCGTTGGCGTAGACGCTGAAGCCGTCACCGAGCAGGTAGGTGCCCTCCGCTTCGAAGCCTTTGTAGACGGCGCCGCCGCCGTTGTAGAAATAGGTGACGCCGCCGATCTTGCGGCTGTTGATCAGGTTGTTGAAGTCGATGCTGTAGACGTCGGCCGAGAGTGTCAGGCGCTCGTCGCTCCAGGTGGTGCCGAGCTGGCGATTGACAGTCTGCTCCGGCTTGAGGTCGCTGCTGCCCTGTGGGTTGACGGTGTAGAAGGTGTTGAGGTTGGGCGCGAGGAAACCCTTCGCCCATTGCGCGTAGGCGGTCCAGTTGGGCGCGAGCTGCCAGTGCGCGGCCAGCGACGGCAGCGCCTTGCTCCAGTCCTTGCTGTAATCCAGCGGCTTGCCGGTTTTCTGGTTCACCAGCGCGTTGATGTCGCGCTTGAAGTCGACGTACTTCACGCCGCCGGTCAGCCATGCCGTGTCGGTGATGTTCCAGTTGTATTCGACGAATGGCTGAAAAGTCTTCAACGTATCGGTCATGTCGCGGTCGACCGCCGCAGCCGGCGTCTTGGCGTTCGGTGCGAAATCCAGCGAGTCGTCCACCTCGTGCTGCCAGCGCAGATTGTCCTGGTCGTCGTACCAGAAGCCGGTGCGCAGTTCGCCGGGGCCCAGCTCCTTGGCGATGCGGAAGATGTCGCCCCAGGAGCGATACCAGTTGCGCATGGTCTGGCCGGGCACGTTGCTCGGGCCGTTGACCGTGCCGTTCGGTGTTTCGCCGTTGGGATCGAGGCCGTTGAAGCCGAAATGGTTGTAGGCGATGGTGTAAGCCTTGTTGTCGATGGTCCAGCCATCGAACGCCGAATGCAGGCCGATGTAGCCCATGTAGGTGTTGATCTTGTCGCGGTTGTAGCGGTAGTAGTTCTGGCTGGCCGGGTTGTTGCTGAGGCCGTAATCCGGGCCGAATTCGTTGATCTGCTTCCGCGTCTCACCGGGCGACACGTACTGGTTGATCTTGTTGTACATGCCGCCGAAGGTGAGCGTGGTATTTTCGCCGAGCGGTTGCACGATTTTGACAAACACATTTTGCCGGCGCTGGCCCGCGTAGCTTAGATAACCATCCGAACTGGTGTTCTGCACATTGATCAGAGCGGTGGTGCCACCGCTCTGAGCGATCGTGCCGGTATCCAACTGTGCGCCTTCCACTCGGGTGTTCCAGCTGCCAAGAGTCAGATAAGGCTCGATGCCGAAGGTATCGGAGGGCGTCTTGGATTCCACTGACACGGTGCCGCCGAAGGTCGCATTGCCGAGCGTGCTGGCGGTGCCAGGGCCGCGGTCGACCACGATGCTGCCGGTGTCACGGTTGGTGAAGTACGACGTCGAGTGATGGGTGAAGTCATTCGAGTCGCCCCACGGAATGCCGTCGAAGGTCACGTTGTACTGGCCGTCCTGGAAGCCGCGAATGCTCACGCCGGAGGCCTCCATCAGGCCCGGGCCGTTCGGCGCCACCGTGGAGACGCTGGGCGCGATCGCGATGGCGTCGGTGTAGTCGCCGGTCGGTGGCACGTTCTCCTGCAGATACAGGCTGCCGATGGTTGATTGCGGTTGTGTCGCCACGGTCGAGCCCTGGGTGGGGGCGATGTCGCCGACTTCAGTAGCTGTGCCGGTGACCTTCACGGTGTCGAGGTTTTTCACTCCGTTGGTCGAGGCGGCATCGTCTGCCTGGCTGGCGAGCGGAAACGCGATAGCCACACATAGAGCGAGATGTGCGGGTTTGAAAATGCGCGACACGGTAATTCGATTCATGGTTATCCAGAAATGTTGGATTCAGCAATTTAAAAAAGCTGGGCATTTCTAGATGTAGAACATGACGATTTGATAACCGTACGATTAATTCGATTGCCTTTGGCAAAATCAGAAAATAAATTCGCATGACTAAGCAAAAGCTAAGTATCGAATGCTAATAATCATGAGGCTTAGTGGTCTCGATAATGGCGAGTCTATTCCGTTCGCAATGGAGCCTGCCGCTCGGAAAGGAAGGCGAATTCCGGGAAATTCATCGCCGCCACAGTCAGGGGCAAGGACGTCCAGGCGGCATATACGCGGTTTCAGCGACCGCGGACGCGCAACCAACGGGTATGCCGTTTCAGCGTGCGTAAGGTCGCGGCGACGAAAACGCCGAGCAGCAGCATGACGGTCCAGATGCCGTCATCGGCCAGCCATGCCTGTGGAGATTCGTGCGCTATCGCCATGTCGCGCAGGGCTTCCAGCAGGAAGAAAGCCAGGGTCACCCCGAGAAAGCCATTGTATTCGCGCCGCAATACGGTGCGGATGCTGTAATGCAGTTTGCTCGATCGCCATAATTTCGGCCGTGGCAGAAAGGCCGGCGTTTGCTCGACCCAGTGCGCATAGGTAGCGCCGTAGGTTTGCTGCAGGAATTTTTCTTCGGCCGCCGCCACACGCTCGATGAACAACGCAAAACATGCCAGCGACAGCAGCATGAACCATAGGGATGTCGTGGCCAGAGCAAAGCCCGCGAGCATGATGCCGTTCGCCACGTACAACGGATGACGCACGATCGAATACATGCCGGTGGTGTTTAACGCCGCCGCGCGTTGTTCGCGCGTGTTGCGGCCGGAGCTGTCGCCCGGCACCGCGCCCACCGTGAAACAGCGCAGGCCCAGGCCGAGCAGAGAAATCGCCATGCTCAGATCGCAGACCACATCGATGCCATGGTCGCCGAGCAGTGTGCCCGGCCAGCCGGGTTGCCAGACCGCCAGTGCCAGTACCGGCAGCAGCACGGCGCCGAACTGACCACGCCAGCGAAACAGGAAGTCTCCCTGGATTTCGATCCGCCGAACCAGACGGTGAAAACGAGACACGTTCGACGGCACCCGTGCACTTGGAATCTGCAGTGTCGCCGCGCTCGCTTAGCGGATACTTATGAGTTCGTACCGGCCGCTCATGACGTGGCCGCGTCCGCTGCCGGGAGCGATGCGCCTGGCTCCGGCGAAAGGTCCGCCGTCGTCGCCTGCGGGCTGACACTGGCGCGCAGCTGGCCCTGTTCCAGCACGAGGTGTAGCTGCAGCGACTGCGCATGCGCGGTCGCTTCGGCCAACGAGAGACCGAGGCCGGTATGTACGCCGGCATCGCGGCCCTTGCGCCAGAAGCGCTGGCCCATCGACTTCACATCGGCGGCGTCCAGTGCCGGCGCCTCGTTCTGCACCCACCATGCGGCGGCCGCACAGTTCACGCGCACGCGGCTGCCGGGCGGCGCGTAGGCGATGGCATTGCCGAGCAGGTTGCCGAGCAGGATTTCGAGCAGGACGGCATCGCCCTGCCAGATCACTATGCCTTCGATGTCCATGTGCATATCGAGTCGGCGCCGCTCGGCCTCGCCGTGATGACGTTCGCGCAGCGCGCGCGTAAGCATCGCAACGTCTACCGGCTGATGACGGATCTGCTCGATGCCGGCTTCGATGCGCGTGAGCAGCAGCAAGGCCTCGACCATGCGTTCCATCTCGACGCCGATGCTGCCGATGTCGGCGAGCATGGTGCGGGGATCGAGCCCGCTTGGATAACGCAGCTCCACCTCGATCAACGTGCGTAGTTCGGCCAGCGGCGTGCGCAGTTCGTGCGCCACGCTGCTGGCAAACTGGCGCTCGCGGATCAGCCCCTGCTCCATGCGAGACAGCACTTCGTTGAAGCGCACGATCAACGGCTGCAGTTCATGCGCGCTGGCACTGCCAAGGCGGCGTTCAGGTGCCTCGGGTCCGATGTCGCGCATCGCTTCGGTCAATTGCGCCAGTGGCCGCAGGCCCCTGCCGACCAACAGTGGCACCAGCATCGCCACCAGCACGATCGCCAGCAGGATGCAGCCGATCAGGATCAAATCCAGCGAGCTCTGGAACTGCTCCACTTCGGTGCGGTTCGCCGCCAGGCCGAGGCTGCAGCTCAAGTCCGCCGAATGCTGGCGCGGATGTGCGGCGCTTTCATCTGGCGGCGAGGAAAGCACCGATGCCTGCGCGAAACGCAGCACCACGGCTCGCAGCGAGGTGTCCTGCGGGTCTGTGAGATCGGCGAACACCGGCTGCCCGGCGACGGATGTCGGCCATGGCATCGCCGTTGCCTCGCTGGACGACGACACATGCTGTCCGCCGCAGTCGATCACGAAATACACGCGGCCGTCGTCGGCGAGGAATGCCGGCACTCGTCCGGAAGGAAAATTGACCGCGCCGGCGGCATGCTGCTCGTTGAAGATATCCGACAGTGCCTGCGCGCGTTCCAGCAGGTTGGCATCCGCGCGCTGCGCCACCTCGGTATCGACCCGGGCGTCGATCAGGTAGATGGCCGCGCCCAGGATCAGCATGATCGCCACGATCACGAACAGGGTGATGCGCAGGCGCAGCGACAAGACCGTCTTCATGGAATCAGATATCCGGCGCCGCGTCGCGTCTCCACCAGGGTGTTTAGGCCGACCTGATCGAGCTTGCGGCGCAGGGTGAACACCAGCACCTCGATGCTGCGATCGGAGACGTCGGAATCGCTGCCGGCGAGGCGGTCGAGGATGTCGCCGCGCGAGAACACCCGGCCGCGATGGCGTAGTAACAGTTCGAGCAGTGCGAATTCGCGCGGCGTCAGTGGCAGTGGCTGACCGTCCACTTCGACCTGTCGTGCCTGCGGATTCATGCTGAGCGCGCCGTGCGTGAGGCGCAGCGATTGTGCCTCCTTCGGGCGCCGCGCCAGCGCATGCAGGCGTGCCAGCAGTTCCTCGAACGCGAACGGCTTGACCAGATAGTCATCCGCGCCTTCGTTGAGTGCGCCGACCCGGTCCGTTACCTGATCGCGCGCCGACAGCACCAGGATGCGCGGCCGCTCGCTGCGTTCGCGGATATGCCGCAGTACCGCGATGCCGTCCTTGCGTGGCAAACCCAGGTCGAGCACTGCGAGTTCGTAGGCGTAGCTGTCCAAGTGATGGCAGGCGGCCACGCCGTCCTCGGCGGAATCGACCGTGAAGCCCGCGGCCGCGAGCCCGCGGGCCAGCGAATCGCGCAAGCGCAGCGAATCTTCCACGATGAGTACATTCAAACGCGTTCTCCCATCAAGGCGGCAGCGGTTCCAGCGACGGTTCTGCTGTGCGGCTGCTCAGCGCCGTGCCCATTGAGGCGGCGATGATCGCCGCAATCGCCAGCCATTGCAGCATGCTGAGATGTTCATGCAGGAACAGCATGCCGAGCAGGGCGCCGAGTGACGGCTCGATGCTCATCAGGATACCGACGGTAGCCGCCGGCAATCGGGTCAGTGTGAACATCTCCAATGAATAGGGCAGGGCGGAACTCAGCACCGCCACGCCCAGCGCGAGCGGCAGCAGCGATAGCGCAAACAACGCGCCGCCGGCATGAGCGATACCTACCGGCACCGCCAGCAACGCGCCTATCGCCGTGCCCAGCGCCGCTGCATCCGCGCCGAACGATGCGCCGGCCCGGCGGCCGAGCAGGATATAGGCGGCCCAGCCGACCGCTGCGCCCATGGCGTACATCACGCCGACCGGGTCGAGCGCATGCGCCTGGTCGCGCAACGGCAGCAGCAAGCCGAGCCCGATCACCACCAGCGCGACCCAGAGAAAATCCAGCCAGCGACGCGAACCGAACAGCGCGATCGCCAACGGTCCGATGAATTCCAGTGCGACCGCGATACCGAGTGGGATCGTGCGTAGCGCCATGTAGAACGACAGATTCATCAGTCCCAGGGTGAGGCCGTAGCCCCACAGCGCCGGCCAGTCGCGCTTGCCGGCCAGCGCGCGCCATGGCCGCCGCACCACCCACAGGATCAGCGCGCCCAGGCCGAGCCGTATCGCGACGGCGCCCTGCGCGCCGATCAGCGGGAACAATTGCTTGGCCAGCGCCGCGCCGCATTGGAACGAAATCATGCCTGCCAGCAACACGCCGATGGGCAACAGGATGGAAGCGGTGTGCCGGGACATGGGGAAGCGATCGCCACCGAACAGGGATGGCCATTATGCCCACTCGCCATCGTCCCAACCGGCACCGAAGCAGCGGACGACCCGCCGGCTTCGAGGCCCGAAATCAGCGCGTGGCGCCGACCTTGCGCAAGGCGGCGGCCGACTCGGGGTTGTTCTGCTTGATCGCGATGGCGAGCGCGCTGTCGCCATGCGCATCCATATGATTCGGATCGGCGCCCTGCGCGATCAGTCTTGGCAGAATCTCCAACCGGCCAAACAGCGCGGCGAAGGACAGGGCGGTTTCGCCGGCGTTGTTGGTCTGGTCGATGTGGCAGCTGGTTTTCAGCAGGCGCTGGGCAATAGCCAGTTCGCCCTTGTAGAGCGCACCCATCAAGGCGGTATTGCCGTTATGGTCACCCAGGCAGGCATCGGCGCCGGCCTGCAGCAGATACTCGAGCGCGTCCGGCTGTTCGTCGTAGGCGGCGAGGATCAGCGCGGTATAGCCCGCGTGGGTTTGCGCATTGATCGGATAGTTGGCGTCGTGCAGCGCGCTGAGGATGTCGACGCGGCCGGCGCGGGCGGCATCGAACCACTCCGCATCGTAGCGATGCGCATCGACGCGCTGCAGGTTCGACAACGTGTGCAGCTGTTTGGCATCGGCGGGCAGCCGCAGCGACGGCACGCAGAGATAGACGCCGGCACCGGCGAGGGTCGGCAGCAGCAAGAGTCCGATAGCGAGGCCGATGCGCTTTCTGCGAGAAAACATGACGAGCTCCTGTGGGGGTGGAGCGGACCCGAACGAAAAGTTCGAGCCCGCTTCGGCGGGGGTCAGTTCTGCAGCGCGTCGGTGGCGGCCTTCACGCGCGCGGGATCGGCGTGGGTCGCCTTGACGAGGCGGCTGCCGAAGTCCGCATCGGCCTTGTAGAAGTACGACAGCATCGTGTACTTGTTGGCCTCGTTGTGTACGTGGTTGAGGTCACCGCTGAGCGCCACGATCAAGTCGCTCTTGTCCTGCGCGGACAGCGTCTTGTAGTACTCGCCGGCCTGCACGAAGTTGCGCGTCTTCTCGATCACCTGCTGCTGCGTGGTGCCGGACAATTCCGTGCGCACCAGCTTGGCCGACGGGTCTTCGGCCATCTCGTGCACACCCGACGGTTCGAAATTGATATCGCCCTTGCGCCCGCTGATGCTCATGGCGCCATCCTGGTCTTCATTGGTGACCGCCACAGCCGGCTTGTTGACCGGAATGCTCAGGTAATTCGCGCCCAGTCGGTAGATCTGCGTATCGGCATAGGCGAACAGGCGCCCCTGCAGCATGCGGTCCTCCGAAGCTTCGATGCCCGGCACCATGCGCGAGGGTGCGAAGGCGGATTCCTCGGTGCTTTCGAAGTAGTTCTCCGGCACGCGGTCCAGCGTCATCGTGCCGATCTTCTGTTCCGGCACGCCGGGCCAGATCTTGGTGTCGTCCAGCGCATTGAAGTCGAACTTCGCCAGCTCCTGCGGCTCCAGCACCTGGATGTACAGATCCCACTTCGGGTCGGTACCGGCCTTGATGCTGTTGTAGAGGTCGTTGGTGTAGTGGTTCCAGTCGGCGGCGAGCGATGCGGGCACATCCTGCGGGCGCAGGCTGTGCAGGCCTTGCTGGCTCTGCCAGTGGAACTTCACGTAGTGCACCTGGCCCTGCGCATTGACCAGCTTGAACGCATGCACGCCGAAACCATCCATGTCGCGATAGCTGTCCGGCATGCCTTCGTTCGAATACAACCGTGTCAGCATCGCGGTCGCTTCGGGCGTATGCGCGAAGAAATCGAAGGCGAGGTCGGGATCCTGCACGCCGGTCACCGCGCTCGGTTTGTTCGCGTGCACAAAATCCGGAAACTTGATCGCGTCGCGGATGAAGAAGATCGGCAGGTTGTTGCCGACCAGATCCCAGTTGCCCTGCTGCGTGTAGAACTTGGTGGCGAAACCGCGCGGGTCGCGCGCCTGCTCCGGCGAGCCGCGATAGTTCATCACCGTCGAAAAGCGCACGAACACCGGCGTGCTGGTGCCGGGGATGAAAACCTTCGCCTTGCTCAGCGCGGAAATATCCGCACTGGGCTGGAATACGCCGTAGGCACCGGTGCCGCGCGCATGCACCACGCGCTCGGGGATGCGTTCGCGGTCGAAGCGCTGCAGCTTCTCGATCAGCCGCGAATCCTGCAGCAGGGTCGGGCCGTTCGGGCCGGCGGTCTGTGAGTTCTGGTTATCGCCAACGGGAATGCCGGCGTCGCTGGTCAGGTGGCTGTCCTGCGCGCCGACGCTCAGCGTGGCGCCGAAGGTCAGGGCGAACAGCGCGGATCTCGCCCAGGGGGCTTTGTCGATTTTCACGGGGGATACCTCGGTGGCTGATGGGCTGGCGGGGATTTGCCGGCTGAGCATCGGTCACTGGGTACGATTGATCTAATCGTTAGTTTCTACCGTTGCGATAGCTTTCACGAATAGCGTGACTGCGGTCACGCCGCGCGACGTGTTGATCGGCGTCAATGCGAGGTGCGCGCCAGCCGCGCGCACGGCGCGTTGCGGAAGCAGCCGGTCAGGTGGTCGTTGACCATGCCGGTGGCCTGCATGAAGGCGTAGCAGATGGTGCTGCCGACGAAACGGAAGCCGCGCTTCTTCAGCGCCTTGCTCATGCGGTCGGAGACTTCGGTACTGGCGGGTACCTCGCCCATTTCGCGCCAACGGTTCTGCAGCGGCTTGCCGTCGACGAACGACCACAGGTAGGCATCCAGACTGCCGAACTCTTCGATCGTTTGCAGCGCCGCGATGGCATTGCCGCGCGTCGAATTCACCTTCAGCCGGTTGCGCACGATGCCGGGGTCGAGCAATAACTTCCCCAGCTCGCGATCCTTCATCGCGGCGACGCGCACGATGTCGAAATCATGGAAGGCGCGACGATAGTTGTCGCGCTTGGCCAGCACGGTGCGCCAGGACAGCCCGGCCTGCGCGCCTTCCAAGCAGAGAAATTCGAACAGCAGGCGATCGTCGTGCAGCGGCACGCCCCACTCGCGATCATGGTAGTCGCTCATCATGCCGTCGTCGTTGGCCCAGTGGCAGCGCTGCATGATCGATCCTTCATGTGAAGAGAGCCGCGACTGTAATGCATCGCGCGGCGCTAGAATGGCCGTCACGGCGGCTTGAAACGACCACGAAAGCCGACCGCGGCAAGATCTAGATTCATCTTCCCCGTTTCATCCGTCCCGCTTCGTCTGTCCTGCTGCATTTCGCCATGTCCGATATCTCTCACCTCTGGTCGTTTCTGGTCACCTGGTTCAGCCAGCACGGAGTGATTCCGCTGCTGACCCTGCTGCACCTCAACGGCCTGGCCGGCGATCCCTACGAGATTTCCGCCTCGCTGCTGATCGCGGCGTTGCAGGTGTGCATCATCGGCTTCATCTTCCGCCCGCTGGAGACGCTGCTGCCGGCGGAACGATGGACGGACCGTCGGCTGACCCGGGTCGATTTCCAGTACACGCTGATGATGCTGGTCGGCATCTTTCCGCTGTTCAGCTATCTGGTGCTCACACCGATCGGCAACTATTTCAGCGGCCCGGATACGGCCGCGGCGGACAGCAGCAGTTCGCCGCTCGCCATCACCCACTGGTTCCCGGCGTTGAACAGCCATCCGCTGACGCTGTTCCTGTTCTACTACGTGGTCTACGACTTCGTGTACTACTGGATGCACCGTCTGCAGCACGCGCTGCCGTGGTGGTGGGCCTTGCACAGCATGCATCACAGCCAGCGCCAGATGAGCTGCTGGACGAACGATCGTGGCTCGCTGGTCGACGGCTTCCTGCAGTCGATGGTGCTGGCTACGGTCGGCATCGTGATGGGCGTGGAGCCCGACCAGTTTGCCTGGCTGATGCTGACCGGCGAGCTGGTGCAGAACTTCTCGCACGCGAATGTGCGCATTGGCTTCGGCCGCGTGTTTGGCCGCGTGTTCGTCGATCCGAAATTCCATCGCCTGCATCACATGCTGGTCGATCCGTCGCGGCCGACCCTGCACAACTGCAACTTCGGCCAAGTGCTCTCGGTGTGGGACGTGCTGTTCGGCACCTCGTTGTACGGCATGGCGCCGCGGCCGACCGGCGTGGGCGATCCGGTGGTGGATTCGGATAACCAGTACGGCTTGGTCGGCCTGCACTGGAACGCATTCAAGCGTTTCTGGGGTGCGGTGCGGCGACTGGACGGCTGGAAGCTGGGCGAAGTGGCGTTCGGCGAAGGCTACGCGCCGATGCGCGTCAGCCATGAGGGCCTGCAGGCATTTGCGCATACGCATGCCCCCGGACTGCCAGCGCATGGCGAGCCGCTGCCACCTAGCGTGGCGGAACCCGCGTTCGAGACGGCTCCGGCGGAGTGAGCCTTATCCTCGTAAGCGAAGTCGATTCGCTACCAGGGCAGATCATCCAGATCGACATTGCCGCCGGTAAGCAGCACGCCGACGCGCCGACCGGCGAATGAGCTCTTCGACTTCAACAGCGCGGCCAGCACGGTGGCGCTGGACACTTCGACGATCAGCTTCAACTCGTTCCACACCAGGCGCATCGCGGCGATCGATTCCGCATCGCTGACCGTGATCACTTCGACGCGATGTTCGCGCAGCACCGCGAGATTGTGTACGCCGAGCAGTGCGCGCAAGCCGTCGCAGATTGTCTCCGGCACCATCGTAGCGACACGCTCGCCCTGTGCCAGCGAACGCGCGGTGTCGTCCGCGCCGGCCGGCTCGGCGCCGAACAAGTGCAGTGATGGATCGATGCCGTGCGCCGCGATCGCCGTACCGGCGGCGAGGCCGGCGCCGCCGATCGGCGTGATCAGCGCGTCCAGCTTGCCGGCCTGGGCCAGCAGCTCCAGCACCGCTGTGCCCTGGCCGGCCATCACCAGCGTGTCGGCATACGGATGCACCAGCATCGCGCCGGTCTCGCGCTGTATGTGCTCGGCGGCTTCTTCGCGCGCGGCCTGGGTCGGCGCGCAACGATGCAGGATCGCGCCGGCGCGTTCGATCGCGGTGATCTTCGAGCGCACCGCGCCCTCCGGCACCACCACGTGCGCGGCGATGCCACGCGTCGCCGCGGCCAGCGCGAGTGCGTTGCCGTGGTTGCCGGAGGAATGCGTCACCACGCCGCGTGCGGCTTCTTCATCGGACAACGACCACACCGCGTTGCACGCGCCACGGAACTTGAACGCGCCGCCACGCTGCAGGTTCTCGCATTTGAAATGCAGTTCGGCACCGGCCAGCGCGTCGAGCGTCGGGCTGCGCAAGACCGGCGTGACCCGCGCATGCGGTGCGATGCGGGCGGCGGCATCGCGGATCTGCGCGAAGCTGGGCGGCAGGTCGCGCGGCACGGACTCTGCGGACGCGTTGCTCATGGAAGCAGGAATTCCACGCCGCAGCGGTAAAGCCTTTCAGTGCCGGCTTCCAGCCGGATCATTGCGGCGCAGTCCGGCCGGTTGAACGCATCGGCATAGCTTTCCATCGGTTCCAGCGCGACCGCGCGGCGTACGTCGCGGCTCACCGTATCGGCGCTGAAGACCAGCGCGATGCCGTGCTCCTGCCACATCGCCACGCCGACGCCGCTGGATGGATCGCGCATGTGCGTGCGGATGCGGCCGTCGGCGTCGGGCACCAGGCCGGCGAAACCGTTGTCGAGTTTCTGCGTACCGATGGCGCGCGGCTGGCGATAGTCCAGCTCCGGCGCCTGGGCCAGCGGCACATTGGCGGCGGCGCCCGGCAGCGGGATCGACTGCGCGTCCGTGCGGATCATGTCGGTCGCGGGAACCTGCAGCTCCCAGCTGTCGACCGGCGTGTCGCCGAGGCGAAAGTACGGATGCCAGCCGAAGAAGCACGGCGCTGCTTCGTCGCCGACATTGCGCATGCTCACTTCCAGCGCCAGCCCATCCGCCTGCAGGCGATAGCGCACGGCGAGATCGAGCGCGTGCGGATAGCCCGGATAGACGCCGGGGCGGATCGAGGCGGTAGTCATCGTCACGTAGGCGCCATCGGCATCGGCGCCGAGTTCGGCGATCTCGAAATCGGTGCCGCGCACGAAGCCGTGCCGGCTGGCGCGTTGCGCGGGCGGCACACCGGGCTGCAAGTCCTGCGGCTGGCCGTCGAAGGTATAGCGCGCGTCAGCGATGCGGTTGGCGAACGGCAGCATGATCGCGAAGCGCGAACCCGGCCGCGTATCCAGTTCGCCGGCGTCGCGATAACCGTCGGCGAGGTCGAGCTTGGCGCCGTTCACGCTTACCTCGAGGTTGAGCACGGTGGCGCCGCGTCGCGCAATGCGTACGTGGCGATCGCGCTGGTGATCGTGCAGCACGACCAGCTCGTGCGGGCCAAGCGTGGCGCGGCTCGCTGCATAGGCCATCGTCGGATGCTCCTGTCGGTTCAACGTGACATGGTAGCCTGATCGACTTTCCAGTCGATGCCGTTTCGCTGAATGCCATGTCCATGAATCCACACAATGAAGCCTCCGCTCCCGTGACCCGCCTGGCCGACTATCGGCCGCCGGCATGGCACGTGGAAGCGGTCGAGCTGGAGTTCGAGCTGGGTATCCATGCCACCGAGGTCGTTTCGCGCCTGCACCTGCGCCGAGACCCGGCGCAGCAGGAGCCGTTGCGACTGGATGGCGAAGGGCTGGAACTGCTGTCCATTACGCTCGACGGCCAGCCGCTGGGCGAGGATCGCTATCGACACGGGGCTGAGCAGTTGGAAGTGGACGGCGCGGTCGATGGCAGCGTGCTGGAAACCCGCGTGCGCATACGGCCCGCGGCGAACACTGCGCTGGAAGGGTTGTATGTGTCGGGCTCGCCCGAGCGCGGCTTTCTGCTTACCCAGTGCGAGGCGGAAGGTTTTCGCCACATCACCTTTTTCCCCGACCGGCCGGATGTGCAGTCGCGCTTCAGCGTGACCCTGCGCGCCGATCGCACGACGTTTCCGGTGCTGCTTGCCGGCGGAAACCCGGATGGCAGCGGCGAGCTGGCGGATGGACGGCACTGGGCGCGCTTCGTCGATCCGCATCCGCGACCCAGCTACCTGTTCGCGCTGGTGGCCGGGCGCCTGGATAAGATCGAACGCGACTACCGCACCGCCGACGGCCGTGATGTGCAGCTGAAGATCTGGGCCGAGGCCGACGTGGTGGACAGCTGCCACTACGCGCTGGACGCGCTGGAACGTTCGATGCGCTGGGACGAGGCGACCTATGGCCGCAACTACGACCTCGACGTTTTCCATGTCGTCGCCACGCACGATTTCAATATGGGCGCGATGGAGAACAAGGGCCTCAATATCTTCAACTCGAAATACCTGCTGGCCGACCCGGATACCGCCACCGACGACGAATACCGCGCGGTCGAGGCCGTGGTAGCGCACGAATATTTCCACAACTGGAGCGGCAACCGCGTCACCTGTCGCGACTGGTTCCAGCTGAGTCTGAAAGAAGGGCTGACGGTATTCCGCGAACACCAGTTCAGCGCCGACATGAATTCGGCGCCGCTGAAGCGCATCGAAGATGTGGCCCTGCTGCGCCGCGCGCAGTTCCCCGAGGACGCCGGTTCGCTGTCGCATCCGGTGCGGCCCGCGCAGTACCGCGAGATCAATAACTTCTACACCGCCACGGTGTACGAGAAAGGCGCCGAGCTGGTGCGCATGCTGGCCGGCACGCTCGGTGAGGCAGGCTTCCGTCATGGGATGGATCGCTACTTCGAGCGCAACGACGGGCGTGCCGCCACCATCGAGGACTTCATCGATGCGCTGGGCACTGCCAATGGCGTCGACCTCACGCCCTACCTGGCCTGGTATGCGCAGGCCGGCACGCCACGACTGCGTGCGCAAGGCCGCTACGACGGGGCGCTGCGCGAATACCACCTGACACTGGCCCAGCAAGTGTCGGCGCACGAGGGCAAGCCGGCGTCGCCGCTGCCGATTCCGGTCAAGCTTGCGCTGTTCGGCGACAACGGCCAGATGATTGATCTGCATCTGGACGTCCAGACGGCCGCAACCGAGCAGTCACTATCCGAGCGGGTGGTGGTGCTGGATCGCGCCGAGCAGACTTTCGTCTTCCGCCAGGTGGATGCGGCACCGGTTCCGTCGTTGTTGCGCGGGTTTTCCGCGCCGGTGATCCTGGAGTGCGATTACGCGCCGGCCGAACTGGCGCGCCTGCTCCTGCACGATCTGGATGGGTTCAATCGGTGGGAGGCAGGCCAGCGACTCGCCTCGGGCGCTTTCGCCGAGTTGTATGCCGAAGGCGCCGCCACTCAAGGAGGGGCGGCGGAGGCGCTGGACAGTTGGTGCACGGCGCTGGCGGCCTTGTTCGACACCGAGCAAGGTGACGATGCCCTGCTCGCCGAGCTGTTGAATCCGCCGGGCGAAATCGAGCTGGCCGAGCAGCAGGGCATGGTGGATCCGGCGCGCATCCACGCATCGCGGCAGGATCTGCTGACGCGGCTTGCGCAGCGCATTGGGCGCGACGCGCTGATCCGGCGCTATGAGGCGCTCGCGCGCCCCGTCCCATTGCGTCTCGACGCCGCGCAGCAGGCGCAGCGAAGGCTCAAACGGCGCGTGCTGGAACTGCTCAGTCTGGTCGATCGCAGTTCCGCGTTGGCGTTGACGACAGGGCAGTACGAGACTGCCAACGGCATGACCGATCGGCTTGCTGCCGTGGCGGTGCTGGTGCGCAGCGCGGCGCCGCAGATGGACTCGGTATTGCAGCATTTCCGCACGCGCTATGAAGCCCAAGCGTTGGCGATGGACAAGTGGTTCGCCGTGCAGACCCAGCTGCCGGGTGAGCCGGCCTTGCCGCGGATCCAGCAGCTGGAAAACGATCCGGCGTTTTCCTGGAAGAACCCGAACCGCGTGCAGTCGCTGGCCGACGCCTTTGTGCGCGGCAATCCCCATGGATTCCATCGCGCCGACGGCGCCGGTTATCGCTGGTTGGCGGATCGGCTGATCGGGCTCGACGCGCTCAATCCGCAGGTGGCCGCACGGCTGGCCAAGGGGCTCAATGGCTGGCGGCGGCTGGAGCCGGTGCGGCGCGAGGCGGCGCGGACGGCGATCGTGTCGCTGGCCGGCCAGACCGGGCTATCGCGCAACCTTGCCGAGATCGTGCAGACGATAGCCAGCGATTGACGCCAGACGCGATCAGACGGACAACTGCCTGATCGTGTCGCGCAGATGGCTCAGGCGGGATTCGAGCCGTGGGAGCAGGTCGCTGCGTTCCTGCTCGCTGCGGGTGTCCAGACGCTCCATCGCCATTTCGATGAGACCCAGCTCGACGCGCAGATCGTGGTGCCGGTAGACCAGAGCCGGGTCAAGGCCAAGATCCATGATGCGTTCCCCCTCAAGTGATGCTGGCGGGCGCCTGCAATGCTCGTGCCAGAATGTGAAATGGATCACCGCTTGATGAGTTGTCGCTGCAATTCGTGACGCAGTACGTCAACTGCTGTCGTGGCCCGGCATATAGTGCTGCGCAGTCACTCGATGTTCATGCCGTAGGGGCAAATATTGGGTTCCATTCCGCGCTGACGCGAGCCAGCGGTGGGGTGTGTGGGTCGAGCGGTTTACGATTTTTACGGTTTCTGACGCCCGGCAGCATCGGTCATCCTGGATTCCCCCTGTTCCTGAGACCAACGGGCGTCAGATCTATCTTCAGCCAGGCCCAGCTTGGCTAGAAATGAATGACGGCGCCCCGAAGGGCGCCGTCTTGCTTCCTCTCCCGGCACGCGATCGAACCCCTGTCCGTTCGACCTCGGCATGGCGCTGGTAGCGCCGCTTCTGCCCGTGAGAGTGCTGGCGAGTACTAAGCAGCTTGCGTGCCAACCGCCGCGATCGCGGCACATCCGCTGAGCTGCGTGCCGCGAGGCGCTACCATGGCGCCCTGCGCCAACTGCCATCTATCGATACTTGCCGGGCCCGAGCGATGTTCCACCCTACTTCTTATGACGTGATCGTGGTCGGCGGCGGCCATGCCGGCACCGAGGCCGCGCTGGCGGCCGCGCGTAGCGGCGCCCGTACCCTGCTGCTCAGCCACAACATCGAGACGATCGGGCAGATGAGCTGCAACCCGGCGATCGGCGGTATCGGCAAGGGGCATCTGGTGAAGGAGATCGATGCGCTGGGCGGCGCGATGGCGCAAGCGGCGGATCGTGCGGGCATCCAATGGCGCACGCTGAACGCCTCGAAAGGCCCGGCGGTGCGTGCCACCCGCTGCCAGGCCGACCGCGCGTTGTACAAGGCGGCGATTCGCCAGATCGTGGAAACCCAGCCGAATCTGCAGCTGTTCCAGCAGGCGGTGGACGACCTGATTATCGAGAACGGCCGAATCGCCGGTGTGGTCACGCAGATGGGCCTCGCGTTCCGGGCCGGAGCCGTGGTGCTTACCGCGGGCACCTTCCTGGCCGGCAAGATCCATATTGGCCCGGCGCAGTATGCCGGCGGCCGCGCGGGCGATCCACCGGCCAGCACGCTGGCACAGCGCCTGCGCGAACTGCCGGTGGCCGCTGACCGGCTGAAGACCGGCACACCGCCGCGGATCGATCTGCGCAGCATCGATTTCAGCGGACTGGAGGAACAGCCTGGCGCCGATCCGGCGCCGGTGTTCTCCTACCTCGGCTCCCGCGCCGAACACCCGCGCCAGGTCAGCTGCTGGATCACCCATACCAGCGAGCACACGCATGACTTGATCCGCGGCGCACTGGATCGTTCGCCGCTGTACAGCGGTCAGATCGAGGGCGTCGGCCCGCGCTACTGTCCGTCGATCGAAGACAAGGTGGTGCGCTTCGCCGAGAAATCTTCGCACCAGATCTTCATCGAGCCGGAAGGGCTGGATACCTTCGAGATCTACCCAAACGGCATCTCCACGTCGCTACCGTTCGACGTGCAGCTTGCGCTGGTGCGTTCGATCAAGGGCTTCGAGCAGGCGCACATCACCCGGCCCGGCTATGCGATCGAGTACGACTATTTCGATCCGCGCGGGCTCAATCCGTGGCTCGAGACCAAGGCCATCGCGGGGCTGTATTTCGCCGGCCAGATCAACGGCACCACCGGCTACGAAGAGGCCGGCGCGCAGGGACTGATCGCCGGGCTCAACGCCGCGCTGGCGACGCAGGGCAAGGCGCCGTGGTATCCCCGCCGCGACGAGGCGTATGTCGGCGTGCTGATCGATGACCTCACCAGTAACGGCACGATCGAGCCGTACCGCATGTTCACCTCGCGCGCCGAATACCGGCTGCATCTGCGCGAGGACAATGCCGACCTGCGCCTCACCGAGACGGGCCATGCGCTCGGCGTGGTGCCGCAGGCACGCTTCGATGCGTTGCGCACCAAGCGCGACGCCGTCGAACGCGAAACGCAGCGGCTCGGCACGCTGTGGGCCGCACCGACCAATGCGCTGGGCGCGGCGATCGAACGCCAGCTCGGCATCACCCTGAGCCGCGAGACGAACGCGCTGGATCTGCTGCGTCGACCGGAGCTGGATTACGCCAAGCTCAGCCAGGTCGCCGGACTCGGCCCCGCGGTGCAAGCCGAAGATGTCGCCGCGCAGGTCGAGGTGCAGGCCAAGTACGCCGGTTACCTCGAACGCCAGCGCGAGGAGATCGAGCGCCAGCGTCGCCATGAACACACCGCCATTCCCGCCACGTTCGATTACGACCGCGTGCGTGGGCTTTCGGCCGAGGTCTTGCTGAAACTCAAGCGTGCGCGGCCGGCCACGATCGGCCAGGCCCATCGCATCAGCGGCGTCACGCCGGCCGCGATCTCGCTGCTGCTGGTGCACCTCAAGCGCCGCGCCGCCGCCTGAGCGGCATCTCCCTGCGGCACCTGGTGTCGAGCGGCAAGGCAACCATCATGAGCTCATGGCATCATGGCGGCGGTTGATCATTGATGGGAGCAATGGGATGGAAATCTGGATCGGGCGCAATGGCGAACGCCATGGGCCGTATCAGGAAAGCGACGTGCGCGACTGGCTGCGCAGCGGCAAGGTCAGCCGGCAGGACCTCGGCTGGTACGAAGGCCTGGCCGATTGGCAACCGCTGTCGGTGCTGCTTCCCGATGTTGTGGTTGATGCATCCGCAGCGCCGGTGCTCGGCGTGCCCGCCCTGCCGCAGACCACCACCGCTTCCCTGGAGGATTACGCCGGTTTCTGGAAGCGCGTGGCGGCCTATATCCTCGATGCGATCGTGCTGTTCATTCCCAACAAGATCATCCTCTGGCTGATGGGAAGCAGCGCTGCGGAGGAAACGTTGCAACAAGCGCAGCTGGCGTCGCCGAGCGATCCGCAGGTATTGCTGGCAGCCATGATGCAGTTCTACTCGGCGATGATGCCGGCGTTTCTGATTACCGGCGTACTGGCGTGGGTGTATTTCGCCGTCTGTGAAAGCTCACCCTGGCAAGCCACCGTCGGCAAGCTCGCGCTGGGCATTCGTGTCACCGACATGCAAGGTGCACGGATCAGCTTCCTGCGTGCGCTTGGTCGTTATCCGGCAAAATTCCTCAGCTCGATCATCCTGTGCATCGGCTTCCTGATGGTGGCCTGGACTTCGCGCCGGCAAGCGCTACACGACATGATCGCCAGCACCCTGGTGCTGAACGGTCGCGCCAGCGAATTCAAGACCAAGCCGACTGCAGGTCCCAACGGCTCGCTGAACGCGTAATCGGCGTGGCATCGAGCGGCGCCGACGATGATCGGCGCCGCTTGTCATGATCAGATACCGTCTTGCGCGTGCAAGGTCAGTTCGGCCTTGTGCGCGGCATCCATCACATCCCATTTCTTCATGTAGTCGACGCGCTTGGCATCGATATCCGCCTGATTGGTGAGATACCAGGCGTCGGCCTGCGGCGTCTTGCCGACGGGCTGGCTATCACGTTTCCAGTCGGCGAACTGCTTAGACTGGATGTTGTACTTGGCCGTTGCGTCGTTGTGGATGGGAATCAGCGAGAAGCGCGCCTTCCATACGCCGATGCGGGGCATCACCAGTACGTAGTAGGTCTTGCCCGGTTCCAGCGTGGCATTCATGAAATCCGCATTCTCGGCGATCACCATCAACAGATGGTCGCCGGCCGGCAGCTGCATGCTCACCTGGGTCTTGCTCGATACGATGCCACCAAACACGGTCTTGCCGTCGGTTACATCGTAGACCGAGGATTGGATCGCCCCACCGAAGCTGGATGGACGCAGAAAGACCACCGTCGACTCTTGCGCGGATGGTTGAGTCGGATGGGTTGCCTTAGTCATCAGGCTCGATTGACAGCCACTCAGCACGAGCAGGAACGCCACGGCGATCCATGCGCGGATTACCTTCATCATATTTTTCCCCTGTTGATTTCAAAAAGCAGATTGCCGGGCATGTGTAAGCCGTCGGCGGCGCAAGCTTGTCTGCATGTGCCGGGTGCAGGCAAGTCTCTTCGAGCTGGAACACTGGCTGGCTTGCTATGATCGTCGATTCATTTGGCCGCTTACGGTGGTGCGAGGCACCGCCAGGGAAATCGATCAAGACCCATGCAAGACATCGAACAACGCATTGCCCAGGACATCGCCGCAAAAGCCGAACAGGTGCGCGCCGCGGTGGAATTGCTCGACGGCGGCGCCACCGTGCCGTTCATCGCGCGCTATCGCAAGGAAGCCACCGGCGGCCTCGACGACACCCAGCTGCGACTGCTGGAAGAGCGGCTGCATTATCTGCGCGAACTGGAAGAGCGCCGCACGGCGATCCTCGCCAGCATCGAGGAGCAGGGTAAGCTCTCCGACGCGTTGAAGAACGACATCCTCGCCGCGGAGACCAAGGCGCGGCTCGAGGATCTGTACCTGCCGCACAAGCCGAAGCGACGCACCAAGGCGCAGATCGCCCGCGAGGCCGGCCTGGAGCCGCTTGCGCTAGCGTTGCGCGAGGATCCGACGCAAGCGCCCGACCTGCTGGCCGAGACCTATGTCGATGCCGACAAGGGCGTCGCCGATACGCGGGCTGCGTTGGATGGCGCGCGCGCCATCCTGATGGAAAGCATCGCCGAAGATCCCACGCTGGTTGGTGAGCTGCGTAACTGGCTGTGGGAGAAAGGCCAGGTACGCGCCAAGCTGGTGCCGGGTAAGGAGCAGCAGGGCGCCAAGTTCCGCGACTATTTCGATCATGCCGAAGCGATCGGCAAGATTCCTTCGCACCGGTTGCTGGCGCTGATGCGCGCACGCAACGAGGGCGTGCTCGAACTCGACCTGGCGCCCGCGGCGGATGCCGAACTCGGCCATGCCGAAGGCGAAGGCCGCGTTGCCGCGCATGCCGGCATCCACGATCGCGGTCGTGCCGCCGATGCCTGGCTGCGCGAAACCGTGCGGCTCACCTGGCGCGTGAAACTGCATCTGCACCTCACCCTCGATCTGTTCGGCCGCGTGCGCGAAAGCGCCGAGGACGAGGCGATCCGCGTTTTCGGTGACAACCTGAAAGACCTGATGCTCGCCGCGCCGGCCGGTGCGAAGACGGTGATGGGCCTGGACCCCGGCATCCGTACCGGCGTGAAGCTGGCGATCGTCGACGCCACCGGCAAGCTGCTCGCCACCGACGTGATCTATCCGCACGAGCCGCGCAAGCAATGGAACGAATCGATCGCTACGCTGGCGAAACTGAGCAAACAGCACGGTGTGAACCTGATCGCGATCGGCAATGGCACCGCCTCGCGTGAAACCGACAAGCTGGCCGGCGAGCTGATGAAGAAACACGCCGAGTTGGCGTTGTCGAAAATTGTAGTGAGCGAAGCCGGTGCCTCGGTGTACTCGGCTTCGGAAATGGCCGCCAAGGAATTCCCGCAGCTCGATGTCAGCCTGCGCGGCGCAGTGTCGATCGCGCGGCGACTGCAGGATCCGCTGGCCGAGCTGGTGAAGATCGAGCCGAAAGCGATCGGCGTGGGCCAGTACCAGCACGACGTCAACCAGGTGAAGCTGGCACGTGCGCTCGACGCGCGCGTCGAGGATTGCGTCAACGCCGTCGGCGTCGACGTCAACACCGCTTCGGCCGCGCTGTTGTCGCGCGTGGCCGGGTTGTCCGCCAGCGTGGCGGAAAACGTGGTGAAGCACCGCGACGCGAACGGCCCCTTCGCCAATCGCAAGGCGCTATTGAAAGTGCCGCGACTGGGCGACAAGGCTTACGAGCAATGCGCCGGTTTCCTGCGCGTACCGAATGGCGACAATCCACTGGATGCCAGCGCGGTGCATCCGGAAGCGTATCCGGTGGTCGAACGGATCATCGGCCAGTGTGGCCGCGAGGTGAAGGCGATCATCGGCGACGCGACCTTCCTGCGTGGACTGCGGGCGGAGCAGTTCACCGACGAGCGTTTCGGCCTGCCGACCGTGCGCGACATCCTTAAGGAACTGGAAAAGCCCGGCCGCGATCCGCGTCCGGCGTTCGTCGCGCCCAGCTTTGCCGACGGCGTGGAGGACGTGAAGGACCTGCGTCCCGGCATGGTGCTGGAGGGGCGCGTCACCAACGTCGCCGCCTTCGGCGCCTTCGTCGACATCGGTGTGCATCAGGATGGACTGGTGCACGTCTCGGCACTGTCGCACACCTTCGTGAAGGATCCGCGCGACGCGGTGAAGGCCGGCGACATCGTCAAGGTGAAGGTGATGGAGGTGGACCTGCCGCGCCAGCGCATCGCCCTTTCCATGCGATTGGACGACGAACCCGGCCAGACGCGCCCCGCACGCGCGGCCAGTTCCGACGCGCGCGGTCCGGACCCGCGTGGCCCGCGGCGCGACGAGCGTCCCGCCAAGCCGGCGAACAAGCCGGTTGCCGCGCCCGGCAACAACGCACTGGCCGACGCTTTCGCGCGGGCGCGCAAGAGCTAGCGATTCCGCCGCGCGTGTGTTGTGCATGCTGCACAGCCGCGCGCCTCGCCGGTCGCTTTACGATATCTTGACAATCATGTTACGGCCCATCCCCGGGGCCGTGCCGTTGAGGAGTTACCCATGTTGCGCACGCGTTATTTGAATTCGGCGATCGCCGCCGCCCTGCTGCTGGCCAGTGGCGCCCACGCCGCCAGCCAACCCTTCGACAATGTTGTCGTGTTCGGCGACAGCCTGAGCGACGACGGCAATTTTTCGTCCAAGCTGTTCCCGAGCGGGCCGACCATGCGCTTCACCACCAATCCAGGTGAAGTCGCGGTGGAGCGGGTCGCACAGCACTATGGCTTCAATCTGCAGCCATCGAGCAGTGGCGGTACCGACTATGCCTGGGGCGGCGCGCTGGCCGCGAGCGACACCTCGGAGTTCGGCATTCCGATTCCGTCCACCCAGCACCAGCTCAACGACTACTTCGCCAGCACCGGCGGTCGTGCCGACAGTCATGCGCTTTACACCTTTTGGATCGGTGCGAACGACCTGTTCGGCGCGCTCGACTCGAACAGCCCGAACGGCGTAGCCGTCGCCACGGCGACAGCGCAGTCCGCGCTGAATGAATTGACCCAATTGCGCAACGCCGGCGCGCGCTACATCGTGGTGTTCAACATTCCCGACCTGAGCAAGACGCCCGACTACAACGGCACGCCGCAAATGACCGCGGCGAATCAATTGGCGGTGGCGTACAACAATCAGCTCAATGCCGGGATCGGCCAGTTGGGCGTCGGCATCATCCCGGTCAATACGTATGCACTGATCAACGAGGTCGTAGCTAATCCGGCGCGCTACGGATTCACCAATGTGACCAACGAAGCCTGCAACAGCTTCTCGTCGATCCTGTGCACCCCGTCCAGCCTGGTAACGCCCAAGGCCGCCTCGGATTATCTGTTTGCAGATGGCGTGCACCCGACCACGGCCGCGCACGCAATGTTGGCGCAGGTGGTGCTGTCGGAACTGGCCGCGCCCGGGCAGATTTCGCTGCTCGGCGAAACAGAGCTGGCCAACAGCACGGCGCAGACCCGGGCCGTGCGCAATGAGATGCTCACCGATGGCCTCGGCGGCAACAGCCGCGTGTTTGCTAACGTGAACATCGGCGAGCAACGCTTCGGCGGCAATGCGTATTCGCCGCGCACGGCCAGCAACAACGTCAACCTGACCGTCGGCGGCGACCTGCGCTTGAATGAAAACTTCTCCGCCGGCGTGGCCTTGGGTCTGGGCCACAACACGGCCAATGTCGCAGGCGGCGGCGGTTACGATCTCTCCGATGCTGCACTGCTGGCCTATCTGAACTATCAAATCGGTAACGGCTACGTGGGCGCCTATGCCGATGGCGGCCATTCCAATTACACCAGCATTGATCGCAGCATCCGGCTTGGCCCGGCCATCCGCAGCGAGAGTGGCAGCACGTCAGGTACGCATGATGGCGCCGGCCTGACCGGCGGCTGGTGGTTCGGCGGCGATACGCTGAAGACCGGTCCGTTCGCCAACGTGGAATTCCAGGACATTCGCATCGACGGCTATAGCGAGAGTGGCAACGACAGTACCTCGATGTGGTTCGGCAGCCAGCGCCGGCAAGCGTTGATCGGCACGCTGGGCTGGCGCTTGCAGGGGCAATGGACACTCGGCAATACGCCGCTCAGCCCGTTCGCCGAGATCGACTGGAATCACGACAGCAAGGCCAGTCCGCGTGACATCACCACCGGCCTGACTTCGCTCAACGGCAGCTTTGCCCTCAGCGGCTTCGTGCCTGACAAGAACTGGGGTTCCGCGGACCTCGGCCTGTCGGCGCAGCTCAGCCGGAACATCACTGGCTGGTTTGACTACAACGGCCATTTCAGCGACAGCAGCCAGAAGTACAACAACTTCAATGTTGGTCTGAAGTACCTGTTCTGAGCGGGCCGCGCATAAAAAAACCGTCCGCGTGAGCGGACGGTTTTTGTTTGGCCGAACTGGACCGGAACCGCAGTTCCGATCCGTCGAAACAAGTTTTACTTGTTCTTGCCGCCGGTGGCCAGAACGAGGATGCTTTGCGCCTGCTTCTGCAGATCCGACGCCGCGTCGGCACCGAGGTCGCTGACCTTGCCGCCCGCGTCATGCTGCTTCATCTCGGTGTTGCCATCGGTGTCCCAGCTCACGCGGTCGGTCGAGCTAGGCCTGCCATCCTTGCTGGCCTTCTTCTGCTGCACGGCCACCCACGGCTTGCCGTCGCGATAGGCGTAATCCGTGCTGGTGAAGCCCTTGTCGCCGTAATCCACCAGCTCACGGATGAATTTCACCTGGCCCGCCTGGCGGAACACCTGCCAGCCGCGCGAGATGTCCTTATCCAGCTTGGTGCCGGCGCTGACCTTCATACCACCGATCTGCTTCTGCACATCGGCGAACGCAGCCATATCCTTTTCGCCGGCAGTCTGTTCGGCGACCAGCTGGATGCTGACCTGATTGGCATTGCCCTTGGTGAGCACCGGGGCCTGCAGCGGCATCGAGTAGTGGCGGTCGCCATCGGTGAGCAGCGCCTGCACCACGTAAAGATCCGATGCCTTCACATCGGCCGGATTGAACTGCAGCTCGAACGTCTGCGGCAGGCTGGCGACCGGATCGACGGTCTTGCTGGCCAGCGGGGCGGAATCGTGTGCGGAAATGTCCACCAGGTTGATCTGCAGCTTGGCTGCCGGCGAGAGCGGGCTGCTGCTGTCGCGCAAGTTGACGGTACCGGTCACGGTGTTCCCGTTGGCCGTCTGGCCTGCCGTCGAGCTGTCGGCCGGCTTATCCGGCGATGCCGGCTGAGACGAATCCTGGGAGTGATTGCAGCCGGCCAGAGCCAGGGCTGCCACGGTCATCAGCGACCAAACCTTCATGCGCATGGGGTACCTCGATCGATCTATCGAATAAAAAAGCGCGAAGTCGCCGGGCACTTGAACGTCACAGTGCTTCACGCGGGCAAGCGACGAAGCATAGCCCAAAGATACGGCATGGAAAAGTCAATAAAACCAGCAGCATCCATGCGCACACGTATGCGAGTGCCCCGCGGGCCGGTGCGCCGGTGGGCGGCAGCCGAAAGATGCGCGACAGCAGGGTGGAGCGAGAATCGAGACGCCAGTCCAAGATTTTGCGTCCCGTTGGAGTCAACGCATGTTTATTTCGTCCGTTTAGTGACCAGTCGCACACCAATTCTGCCGAAAGAATTTGCGAGTCTGCCCGCCTGCCGCTAGTGTTCCATGGCGAATGTCTGGTAAAGCTCCCATTATTTGTTTACGGCGGCTTAGTCGAAATCAACCTGGGAAGTTTGTGATGGACATGCAAAAAAACACGATCACAACCTCAAACACTTTCGCCGATCGCATCAAGACCTTGATCCAGCGCGTAGGCAGCGTCACGGAGATCGCGCGCATGTGCGGCTTTTCCGAAGGCGTGGTGCGCAGCTGGCGCGACGGCAATACCGACCCCTCTCGCGCGCGCTGCGTGACACTGGCCCGCACCCTGGGTATTTCGCTGGTCTGGCTGGTGGCGGGCGAAGGCTCGATCCAGACGGACCCGACCTTCAGTACGCAGGAAGAGCAGAACAGCTCCGAGACGACGCTGAACCAGCGGCCGCGCTCGAAACTGAGCACGGCGGCCGACGGCTTCCAGGTGGCCGGGGCGATGGATGCGCAGCGGCTGAATACCGCGCTGCAGATCCTGCAGTCCGAGTTGGATCTGGCCGAGAGCCCGCTGCCGGTGAGCGAAAATGCCGACATGCTGGCCCATCTGTACGAAATTCTCGGTCCCGGCGGCAACAACATGGATGCCAGCGCGATGGTGGCTTTCAACCAGCGTCTGTCCGAGCGGGTCAAGCGCTTGCGTCAGCAGCAGGCCTGAGATTTCGGATCTGCACGAGAGCCATCGCTGCGTGAGCAGGCGCATGGCTCTCGTTCCGTTGGTCGTTACAAGCGCGCGATATCCGCGATCGCGTTGAATTGCGCCTGCAATTGCGCGAGCAAGGCAAGCCGGTTGGCACGTACCAGTGGGTTTTCGGCGTTCACCAGTACCTTGTCGAAGAACGCATCGACCGGTCGCTGCAGTTGCGCCAGGCGTGTCAACGCAGCGGTGTAGTCGCCACCACGCAAGGCGTCGGCCGTGTCGCCGCGAGCGGCTTCCAGCGCATCGGCCAGGCTGCGCTCGACATCGTCCTCGAAATGCGCCGGATCGACCTTGCTTCCGCTGGGGAGGGCTCCCGATTCCTCGGCCTGCTTGCGCAGGATATTGGCGACGCGCTTATTTGCCGCCGCCAGGCTGACCGCTTCCGGTTGCCGGCTGAATTCGGCGACAGCACGCAGGCGCCGGTCGAAGTCGGCCAGGCTGGCCGGCGACACCGCCGAGACTGCCTCGAACTGCTCGCTGCTGAAGCCACGGTCCGCGTAGTAGCTGCGCAGGCGCTCCAGCACGAACTCATGGAGTTCGTCGGCCAACGCGTTGCGGCGCGCGCCCATATCCGCTGAAGCACGATCCGATGCGACTGGCTCGCCAGCCTTGCCGCTATGCTTGCCGGGCTTGCCCAAGCCGGCCAGCAGGGCAGGTTCGGGTAACTGTTCGAGTGCCTCGACGATCAGTGCGCGCAGGTCGAGTTCCAGTCCGGCCTCGACCAGGGTCCGTGCCAAGCCCAAGGCAGCGCGGCGCAGGGCGAACGGATCCTTGTTGCCGCTAGGCTTCATGCCGACCGCGAAGATACCGGTCAGCGTATCCAGCCGTTCGGCCACCGCCAGCACCTGGCCCAGTGCATCCGCGGCGATCGCGTCGCCGCCGAAACGCGGCTGGTAATAGCTGTCCAGCGCTGTGGCTACCGCAGCCGTTTCGCCGTGTGCCGTGGCGTAATAGCGACCCATCACGCCCTGCAGTTCGGGAAACTCGCCGACCATGCGTGTCAGCAGATCGCACTTGCATAGCGAGGCGGCGCGCGTGGCCAGCGCGGCATCGACGTCGACACGATTGGCGATAATCCGCGCCAGTTCCGCTACGCGCACGCTCTTGTCCCACAGGCTGCCGAGCGCCTGCTGATAGGTGACCTGCTTGAGCTGCTCCTGATAGCCGGCCAGCGGACTCTTGAGATCCTCGTCCCAGAAGAACTTGGCGTCGGCGAAGCGCGGTCGGATCACCCGCTCGTAGCCCTTGCGGATTTCGCCCGGGTCCTTGCTGTCGATATTCGCCACGCCGATGAAATGCTCGGTGAGGCGGCCTTCGGCATCGAATACCGGCACGAACTTCTGATTGGTTTCCATCGTAGTGACCAGCGCTTCCGCCGGCACCGCGAGAAAGTCGCGCTCGAAATGGCAGGCGATCGCTGCCGGCCATTCGGTGAGGTTGGCGATCTCGTCCAGCAGACTTTCGTCCAGCCGCGGCACACCGCCCGTTTCCTGCGCAACGCGCGCGATTTCGTCGCGGATGCGTTGACGCCGCTCGGCTGGATCGGCAAGCACCTTGGCGGCACGCATGGCCTCAAGCCAGCTATCGGCATCGGCTACATGCACGGGTTGTGGATGCATGAAGCGGTGGCCGCGCGACTGACGGCCGCTGGTCAAGCCAAGCACGCGGCCGTCGACGATGTCGGCGCCATGCAGCATTACCAGCCAATGTGCCGGACGCACGAAGGCATAGTCGTGATCGGCCCAGCGCATCGGTTTGGGAATCGGCAAACCCTTCAGCGCCTCTTCGAGGATCTCGGACAAGAGAACGCTTAACGGTTGTCCGGGTTTGCTGCTGCGGCAGATGAATCGCTCGCCTTTATCCGTAGTGGTGCGCTCAAGGCTAGCGACATCGACGCCATTCTTCGAAGCAAATCCTTGCAGCGCCGGCGTCGAGTTTCCGTCCTTGTCCAGACCGACTGACACAGCGGGTCCCAGCACTTCCGAACTGAGTGTCGGTTGCGACGTGGCCACCCATGGCAAATAAACCGCGAGGCGGCGGGGTGAGCAGTAGAAAGCTCTGGAATGACCAGTTTCTTCGTGGCCGATCTCGAAGTGACGGGCCTCCAGTCCACGCACAATTCCATCGAAGAAAGTTCTAGCGAGGCTGTCGACGGCATGGATCGGCAGTTCTTCCGTACCAAGTTCGATCAGCAGAGGCTTTCCCTTGCTCATGCGGCCTGCTCCTTTGGATGCTTTTTCAGGCCGGGAAAGCCAAGTTTCTCGCGTTGGGCGACATAGGTTTCGGCCACGTTGCGCGACAGCGTGCGCACGCGCAGGATGTAGCGCTGCCGCTCGGTGACGCCGATCGCGCGGCGCGCATCGAGCAGGTTGAAGGTGTGGCTGGCCTTCATCACCTGTTCGTAGGCGGGCAGCGGCAGATTGGCGGCAACCAGCTTATTCGCTTCGCCCTCGCACACGTCGAACCAGCGCAGCAGCTCGGCAACGTTGGCGTGTTGGAAGTTGTAGGTGCTCTGTTCCACTTCGTTCTGGTGGAATACGTCGCCATAGGTCACCGTGCCGTGCGGCGCATGCGTCCATACCAGGTCGTAGACGTTGTCCACGTTCTGCAGGTACATCGCCAGCCGCTCGAGGCCGTAGGTGATCTCACCGGTGACCGGGCGACATTCCAGTCCGCCGGCCTGCTGGAAGTAGGTGAACTGGGTGACCTCCATGCCGTTGAGCCAGACTTCCCAGCCGAGGCCCCAGGCGCCCAGCGTGGGCGATTCCCAGTTGTCCTCGACGAAGCGCAGGTCGTGCACCAGTGGATCCAGACCCAGCTCCTTCAGCGAACCGATGTACAGCTCCAGAATGTTTTCCGGATTCGGCTTCATCACTACCTGGTACTGGTAGTAGTGCTGCAACCGGTTCGGGTTGTCGCCATAGCGGCCGTCGGTGGGTCGGCGCGACGGTTGCACGTAGGCTGCCGCCCATGGCTCGGGCCCAAGCGCGCGCAGGAAAGTGGCTGGATGGAATGTGCCGGCGCCGACTTCGAGGTCGAGCGGTTGCAGCAACACGCAACCCTGCGCCGCCCAATAGCGGTTAAGGGTCTGGATGATGTCTTGGAATGTGCGCGCGGACATGGTTTCCGTGAGCCTGGATAAAGCGCGCTAGTATAGCCGCGCTGGCTTTCCGCGCTGACTCCAGGTCGGCGGTAACTCGATTGGAGATATGTGCCGTATGGCTGCCCAACCGCATTCCCTCTCCTTGCTCGGCCGTCGCGGACGACTCGAACTGGACGAGGTGCTGGCTGCGCTGGTGGTCGACGGTTATCTGCGTGCCGAAGACGCCAAGACGGTGCGTATGGGCTCGCGCGAAGGCCGCAGCACGATCGAGCTGCATCCGCTGGTGCTGATCGCGAATGCGAAACTGCCTAACCAGCGCGAGCCGGGCCGGCCGCTGCGGATGGAGGCTCTGACCGAATGGCTGGCGGCCAAGGCCGGGCTGCCATATCTCAAGATCGATCCGATGAAGATCAACGCCGCCATCGTGACGCAGGCGGTGAGCCACGCCTATGCGCAGCGGCACCGCATCCTGCCAGTGGCGGTGGCACCGGGCGAGGTGACCTTCGCCACGGCCGAGCCGTTCGACCAGGCCTGGGCGAGCGATCTGAGCCAGATGTTGCGCCGTGAGATCCATCGCGTGGTGGCGAACCCGCTGGACATCAACCGCTACCTGCTCGAGTTCTACGGTGTGCAGCGTTCGATCCAGCTGGCGCAGGATTCCAAGGGCGGCTACGACACCTCGGCGATCCTCAATTTCGAACAGCTGGTGGAGCTGGGCAAGGGCGGCGAGATCGGCGTCGACGATCGCCATGTGGTGCACATCGTGGACTGGCTGCTGCAGTACGCCTTTGAACAGCGTGCCTCGGACATCCATCTCGAACCTCGCCGCATCGCCGGGCAGATGCGTTTCCGCATCGACGGCATCATGCATAAGGTGTTCGAGCTGCCGCCGCCGGTAATGACCGCGGTGACCGCGCGCATCAAGATCCTCTCGCGCATGGACGTGGCGGAAAAACGCCGCCCACAGGACGGCCGCATCAAGACGCGTTCGTCGGCCGGGCGCGAAGTGGAGTTGCGCATCTCGACCATGCCGACCGCCTTCGGCGAAAAAGTGGTGATGCGTATTTTTGACCCGGACATCGTTGCCAAGGATTTCGCGCAGCTCGGCTTTTCCGAGTCGGAAGCGAAACTGTGGCGCGAGCTGGTGGAACGGCCGCACGGCATCGTGCTGGTCACCGGCCCGACCGGTTCGGGCAAGACCACCACGCTGTATTCCACGCTGAAGCATCTGGCCACGCCCGACATCAACGTCTGCACGGTGGAAGACCCGATTGAGATGGTCTCGCCCGAGTTCAACCAGATGCAGGTGCAGACCTCGATCGAGCTGGACTTCGCCACCGGCGTGCGCACCCTGCTGCGACAGGACCCGGACATCATCATGGTCGGCGAAATCCGTGACCTGGAAACCGCACAGATGGCGGTGCAGGCCTCGCTCACCGGCCATCTCGTGCTGTCCACGCTGCACACCAACGACGCGCCCAGCGCGGTGACCCGACTGCTCGACTTGGGCGTACCGCATTACCTGATCCAATCCACGCTCACCGGTGTGGTGGCGCAGCGCTTGATCCGCACGCTATGTCCGCACTGCAAGCAGGCGGCGACACAGGACCCGCACGAATGGACCGCGCTCACCCACGGCTGGTCGTTGCCGGTGCCCGAGCAAGTTTTCAAGCCGCTGGGCTGCCTCGAATGCCGCAACACCGGTTTCCTCGGCCGTACCGGTATCTACGAGATGATGCGCATGTCACCGCGCTTGCGCGGGCTGATTTCGTCGCAGCTCGATCTCGGCAGCTTCGGCACGGAAGCATTGCGGGAGGGTATGCGGCCGCTGCGTATTTCCGCGGCCGACCAAGTAGCGGCTGGGCTCACGACGGTGCAGGAAATCCTCACCGTGCTGCCGCCGATCGAGCAACCGCTGGATGAGCCGCCGCAGGATATGTCCGTCGCGTAAGCCGGAAACGTCGCCACGATGCGGGGTCATGCGGCGCAGCCGGCTTTCAGGCTAGTCTTGGCGCCACGCTTCCGCCAAGGATACGCATGAGCCAATTCGCCCTGCTCGGCCATCGCCGGTTCGCCCCGTTCTTCTGGACGCAGGCGCTGGGGGCCTTCAACGACAGCGCGTTCCGCAACGCGATGGTGATGCTGGCGGCGTTCCAGATGGGCTTGCCGGACAAGGAGGTGTCGCTGTACACCAACCTCGCGCCGGCGCTGTTCATCCTGCCGTACTTCCTGTTCTCCGCCACCGCAGGGCAATTGGCGGAGAAGTTCGAGAAGACGCGGATCATTCGTTACGTGAAGCTGTTCGAGATCGCCGCGATGCTGCTGGCCGCCTGGGGCTTCCACACGCACAACCTGCCGTTGCTGCTCGGCGTGCTGTTCATGATGGGCGTGCATTCGACGGTGTTCGGACCGATCAAATACGCGATCCTGCCGCAGGCGTTGAAGCCGACCGAGCTGGTCGGCGGCAACGGCATGGTGGAGATGGGCACGCAGCTGGCGATCCTGGTCGGCATGATCGTCGGTAACGAGTTGATGCGGCTGGCCGGGATCGGACCCTATGTGTCGGCGGCGGTGACGATCGGAATCGCACTGCTCGGCTACTTCGCCAGCCGTGCGATTCCACCGGCGCCGGCTACTGCGCCGGGACTGCGCTTCAACTGGAATCCATTCAGCGAGACGGTGCGGGTCATTGGCATCACGCGTACGAATCGCGCTGTATGGAACGCGGTGCTGGGTATCTCGTGGTTCTGGTTCTTCA
>Ga0302314_10000614_pt1 | contig 65516 bp, 49 predicted proteins | sample III_Palsa_N2_3_FD_200533 | JGI IMG/M metagenome (GOLD analysis project Ga0302314, IMG submission 200533) | Peat permafrost microbial communities from Stordalen Mire near Abisko, Sweden - III_Palsa_N2_3 | ecosystem: Environmental > Terrestrial > Soil > Palsa > Peat permafrost | place: Sweden...
GGTACCCTGTTGCCCGGGGCCCCCGACCACTTCGCTCCGTCACCGCGGCGACCGGATCCCGGCCGACCGCGACCGCCACCTCCCGCATCGTCAGACCGACACCGCCCTCCCCACCGGACTCCGCCGTCTCCACCAACCGCCGGTAGTCCGGCGCCAGCGCCTCCACCGCCACCACCCGACGCTCCAACACGCCCTCGCCGACTTCAGCTCACCCTCAAGGCGCTCCAATGAGTGGTGGTGAACGTCCCGACGAGGTCGTTGTGCTGGTCGTTCAGCGCCAGGGCTGCGCCACCGGTGCCGTCGAGGGCCAGGAGGGTGTCGTCGGCGCTGCGGGTGTAGGTCTGGGGGGTGTGGACGACTGTGCCGTTGTCGGCGTCGGTGGTGGCCGGGTCGGTCTGGGTCAGCGGGTGGCTCTGCCCGTCCCAGGTGTAGGTCGTGGTCAGCCCGTTCGGATAGCTGTCGGAGACCTCGGTCTTGGTCGCCGTCCGGCCCAGGCTGTCGTAGGTGTACGTGGTGGTCAGGCCCACCGGAGACACGGACCGTGCCAGGTCTCCGTTGCTGTAGTAGCTGTAGGTCGTGGTGGCGCCGTCGCCCCCGATCACGGCGTACTCGGTGGTGGAGGCGAGGAGTCCGGCGGGCTCGGTCCCGCCGCCGGGTGCTGCTTCGGTGCCCGCGGTGTAGGCGTCCGTGGCGGTGGTGCCGTCGGGCTTGACTGTGCTGATCAGGTCGCCAGCCGGGTCGTAGCCGTACTTGGTGGTGTAGGTCGTGTCCGTCGCGCTGGCCGAGCGGGCGTCGGAGGAGGACGCGATCTCGTCTTTGCGCGGGTCCAGCGCGTCGTTGGGGTTGATGAAGTACGTCGCGTAGCTGGTCTGGCAGTCGCCGGCGCTGCGGCAGGTCGTCGTCGAGACGGTGTTCCCGTCGGCGTCGTGGCCGTAGGTGGTGGTGTGGCCGTCGGGATCGGTGACGGTCTGCAGGAAGCCGTCGGTGTCGTAGCCGTAGCGGGTGGTGTCGCCGTAGGCGTCGGTGTAGGCCAGTAGTTGCTGGGTGGTGGCGTTGTACTGGTAGGTCAGGGTGTTGTTGCCCGGGTCGGTGACCTGCACGGTCGTGATCTGGGTGGGGCTGGCCGAGGAACCCATGGCCTTGTAGTGGGCCTGGACTGTGCCGGCGTCCAGTGCGGAGGGGTAGTAGGAGGCCTCGGAGATGGAGCCGGTGAAGTAGTTGGTGCTGGTGGAGTCCCCGGCGGGGGAGGCGGGCCACAGGCTGGGGCTGCTGGTGCCCGCGCCGAGGTAGACGTAGCCGTTGCCGTTGAAGCTCAGCGTTCCCTTGCTCTCGGTGGCCTGCTGGGCTCCGTCCAGGTACAGGGTCTGGGTGTCGCCGGAGGCGGTGAGCACGGCCTGGTGCCACTTGTTGTCAGTGACGCCGGCGCTGGAGCTGAGCAGGTCGGCGGAGCCGTTGCCGTCGCCGAACAGGCCGTGGAGCTTGCCGTCGGTGCCCACGTACAGGGCCGGGTTCCAGTAGGACGAGGAGCTTTCCAGCGGACTGGACTGGTAGGAGTACAGGATCCCGGCGGCGCTGGTCTTGAACCACAGTTCGATGCTGGCGGGGCCGCTGGTCGGTGCGGCCGTGGCCGGCAGCAGCACCGAGGAGCTGGTGCCGTTGAACGTCGCGGCGGCTTCGTCGGGGTTGCCGGAGGGTCCTGCCGCGTTGAGGACGGTGTTGCTGTACGTGCCCGCGTAGGGGTCGGGCAGCGCCGTGCCCAACTCGTCCTGCGCGTACCAGGAGCCCGACGGGTCGTCCAGGCGCCAGTAGTCGGTCGGTCCGTCCTGGACCACCTGCGTGCGGTAGGCGCTGGATGCGTCCATGCCCGTACCGCTGGAGGCTGCGGCGCTGGTCGCGGTCTGGTACTGGCCGGCGATCGTCGCCGCTGCGAGGGGGTAGCTGTAGATCGCGAAGTCGGCCAGGTCGCCGTTCAGGTGCCCGCTGATGTCGCTGGGGGCATCGGGCCAGCCCATGTCCTCGCCCGCGCCGAGGTAGGCGTAGCCCTGGCCGTCGTACTCGATGGCGCCGTTGATGGCGGCCCCGCTGGGCTGTCCGTCGAGGTACAGCTGCTGGGTGCTGCCGTTGGCCACCAGCGTGGCCAGGTGCCAGTTGCCGTCGGTGACGGTCGTGGCGGACACCGTCGGGCTGGCGGTGCGTGACGAGGTCCGACAGCACGAGTCCCTCCGGTCAGCGGCCTTCTTGTCGTCTGCCGGGACGACAGGATTGGACCTTCGGCCCCCTGACGCCCAGCACCACGCGCAGCGAGCTCGGTCCGGCGACCGCAGCGGTCCTGAGGTTCGACCTGGACGGCTGGGGCAGCTGGGAGGGCGTCCAGCACGTGGTCGTCGACCTGGCCAAGGCACCTTCATGGACACCTCGGCGCTGCGGGTCCTGTGCACCGCCCACGGCAGAGCCGACCGCGAAGGCGGCTGGCTACGCCTGGTCTACAGCGGCGGCCAGGGCCTCTCCCTCACCGTCGATGATCTTGGCGTGCTTCTCGCGCTCGACTTCGGTCTGCTCCACCCGTAGGGGCCGTTCGGCCCTACCCTCCGGTGATGCGGACGGAGGAGCCTCGAAGTAGATCAGTGCCGTCGAGAAAATGGTCTCGCGCCTGCCACAGTGAGGGGCATTCCATGGAACGTGCCGCCATCAGCGTGGCCGGTCTCAGCAAGCACTTCGGGCCGGTGACCGCCCTGGACCGGGTCGACTTCGAGGTCCGCCCGGGGGCGGTGTTCGGCCTGCTGGGGCCCAACGGCGCAGGCAAGAGCACGGCGATCCGAATCCTGACCACGATCCTGCGCCCGAGCTCCGGACACGCCGAGGTGCTGGGTCACGATGTGGTGCGTGAGGCCGCCACGGTCCGGCGGCTGATAGGACTGGCCGGCCAGTACGCGGCCGTGGACCCGAACCTGACCGGACGCGAGAACCTGCGCCTGATCGGCCGACTGACCCATCTGCCCCGCACCCGGATCCGCCCCCGTGCCACCGGCCTCCTGGACCGCTTCGACCTCACCGCGGCGGGCGACCGCCCCGTGCGGACCTACTCGGGCGGGATGCGGCGCAGGCTCGACGTCGCCGCCGCCCTGGTTCCCGAGCCGCCGGTGCTCTTCCTCGACGAGCCGACCACCGGCCTGGACCCGCAGAGCCGCAACGCCCTGTGGGAGCTGATCCGCGAACTGGTGCGCGACGGGACGACCGTCCTACTCACCACCCAGTACCTGGAAGAGGCCGACCGCCTCGCCGAGCGGGTCGTTGTCGTGGACCAGGGCCGGGTCATCGCCGACGACACCCCGGCCGCGCTCAAGGCGCGGCTGGGCAACACCGTGATCGAGCTGGGCATGGGAGACCAGGACCGGGCCGCGAAGGCCCTCGCCGTCATCGGCGGACGGTTCACCCAGACACCACAGTCGCAGGGCGCGCGGCTCACACTTGCCTCCCGCGACGGCTCCGGGATGCTGCTCGACGTGCTGCACCTGCTGGACATCAACGCACTGGTCCCGCGCACCGTCGAGGTCCGCGAGTCCAGCCTCGACGACGTCTTCCTGGCCCTGACCGGCCACCGCGCACAGACCGGTCCTCCCTCCGACCCCGCCCCCACCGGAGGCCCACAATGACCGCGACCACGGCCGCGCACGACTTCTCCACAGGGCAACCCGGTAGCCGGATCACGGCCGCGGTCCGCGACGGGCTCGCAGTGGCCTGGCGCAACCTCATCGCGCTGCGCCGCGTGCCCAGGCTGCTGGTGTTCTCCACGATCCAACCGCTCGTCTTCGTCCTGATGTTCCGCTACGTCTTCGGCGGCGTGGTCGGACCCTCACTGCCGCACGGGGTCTCCTACGTCGACTTCCTGCTGCCGGGGATCTTCGTGCAAACCGCCGTCTTCGGCTCGATGAACACGGCGATCGGGCTGGCCACGGACATGCAGACCGGCCTGATGGAGCGGTTCCGCTCACTGCCGATGGCGCGCTCCGCCGTGCTGGTCGGCCGCACCACGGCCGACCTGGCACGCAACGTCTTCGTCGTGGCGCTGATGACCGCGGTCGGCTTCGCCCTCGGGTTCCGGATCCACGCGGGAGTCCCGGCCTTCCTGGGCGGGCTGCTGCTGGTGCTCGCATTCGGCTTCGCCATGTCGTGGATCTTCGCCGTGGTGGGCATGGCGGTCGGCGATCCGGAGACCGCGCAGGCCGCCGCCTTCCCGGTCCTGGCACCGCTGGTCTTCGCCTCCTCCGCGTTCATCCCCCTGCACACGATGCCCGGCTGGCTGCAGGCCTTCGCCGGCCACCAACCGGTCTCACAGACCGCGCAGGCCGTGCGGATCCTGGTCCTGGGCGGACCAGCCGCCAGCGCGATATGGCAGGCACTCGCCTGGGACGCCGCAATCGTGGCGATCTTCGCCCCCCTGGGAGTGTGGCTCTACCGCAGAGCGATATAGCCGCCCGCGATGCCCCCGCCGCCCCCCTCACCAACACGGCGCCGAAGGCCCCTCCGATCCTGGCGAATACGCCCGGAGACGCCACAACACCGGCATCGACTGTCAAGACCAGGGAGACATACCGATCCACGGTGCTCCCTTCGTCACCGCCGGACGCCGGCCATTGCTTGCCGGAGGGCGGGATCAAGCCCCCACCTCCGGCAGGCGCCGCACCCACGGTCTTGTCCCCGCGCACCGGCATTGGCAAGGACCTTGCAGCCAGCCGGCGGCCGCCAATAGCGTTCGAAGGAGCACACTCGATGAAGGCAGCGCCTTGTCCCATGAGCATGACCCGCTTGACCGTGTATCAGAAAGCTCCTGCTGGGCACACTTTCGCCCCGGGGTGCTTCGATGCCTGGATAGGGGAAACCATCCCCATAGTCGTCGATGACCCCCTGCTCCATGGTGCCGAGTTCACGCTGCTCGGCTACGAGGTCACGGACGCCGGCACGGCGGTGGGTCTGAAAGTCGAAGCAGAGAGTCCCATCGAATTGGAGATCGGTGTGCGTCCGTACGCCCTGTCCGAAGGCCTGGGGGCACCGCAGTAGGCATGTGCTCTTGTCCGCGGAACCCGGCAGACCCGTCGTCAGATCCTTGGGAGCCAACGGGTAGGCCGGCTGTCGGGTTCCCGCACACGGAACGGGTCAGGACCGGTTGTCGATGTGCGGTCTGGCCTGCGTCCGGTCGGCCTCGTTTCGGGGACGTTCGGCCCGATGCCCGGCAGTCTGCGCACGGGCACAGTGAGCAGTGCCGGACCGGCTTCGGAGCCGGTGGGCAGGAAGGAAGCCATGCGCGCCAGAGCGCACTCCGTCACCACCGCTTCAGCACTGCCGATCATGCTGCAGTTACAGGTGCAGCCCCCGGGACGAGACGGGCTGCCGCACCGCACCCTGGTGGGTGAGCTGATGACCCGCAAGGTGACCGCTGTCGATCCCTGGACGGGCTTCACGCCCTTGGTGGCGGCTCTGCGCACCCATCACCACGGGCTTCTCCCCGTGGTGGACGACCAGCGCCGGGTCATGGGCACAGTCAGCGCCTCGGACCTGCTCGCCAAACTCGCCCGGCAGACCCTGCCGTCGCACCTGAGCGTGTTGGAGACCCGTGAGGTCCGCACGCTGCGCCGCCGAGCTGCCGCGGTGGTCGCCCGCGAGTTGATGACCACTCCCGTCTTCACCGTCAATGTCGAGGCCACGGCCGCCGAGGCAGCACGGCTCGCGGCACGACACCACATCCACCACCTACCCGTCGTCGACGACCAAGGACGGCTGCTCGGCATGGTGTGCCTGTGCGACCTGCTCCGCGCACTGGACCGCAGCGACGACGCGATCCGCTCCGAGGTCCTGCACATCGCTGTCTGCCGCGAGCTGAATGTCGAACGTTCCACCCTTCTCGTGGACTGCCAACAGGGCCGGATCGCGTTGCGGGCCACTACGGCCCGACGCAGCCAGACCCAGGTGCTTCGCGACCGCGTGCTCGCTGTCGAGGGCCTCGTGGATCTCGCCGACGACCTGTACTGGCAGACCGACGACACCCGGACTCCCACACCCGGCCACCGCCCCTGATGAGGCAGAAGGGCAGTCCCTCCGCATTGGGCCCCGCGAACACCGAGAACGCTCCGCTGCGACTGCGCCAACGAATCGACCCGCTACATTGGAGCCCGGTGTTCGCCCCGGTGGTCCTCGGGCTGACGCTGGCCGGGTTCGCGTTGGCCTCCTTCGCCGCGGTCAACCCGGCCTGGGCGGCGCTCGCCGGCGCCCTGGTCCTCGGCGGGCGGGCCCTGGGCCGCAAGCAGACGACCGTGCCCGGCCTGCTGAGCATGACCGGCCCGCTGTTCTACCTCTTCGTCCTCGCGCTGGGCATCGTGGTCAAAGCGGTGATCGGCAACGGCCTGAACACCGCCGCCGGACACCTGCTGCCCAGGAGCACAGACCTGCCCGCGATCCTGGCCTTGTGGGCGATGCTGCACGCGATCGGAGGCTGAGCCTGACCGTGCCCCTCGCGTGGATCACCGAGGGCTGCCGGAGCCAGGCAGACGGTGCCCGGAGCCCGGTTGCACGCCTCTGAGCCGCTGGTCGGCGAAGTGACAGGACGCATCTCTGGGCAGTTCTCCGGCTGTGCCGCGGAACCGAACCGATCACTTGCGGGGAGACAGCTCAGAGTTGGTCGAGGTCGACCGGTGGCAGGTCACGGACCTCGTCCTTGGTGAGGTTGAGGCGCACGCCATCGGTGACACCGGTTACCGCGCCGATGGGGATGGCGACGCTTCTCTTGCCCCACAGGTGGCCCTCGTCCAGGAGCACATGGCTCACGAGGTGATCGCCGGGGTGCACGACGAACCCCTGGACGTGCCCGATCGTTCCGTCGGTGGCGTGGACGTGCTCGCCGCGGTGGACCTGCACCTCTCCGAGCGGAACGCGGTCATGGGTGACCCGTAGGGGACCGGAGTCCGTTCGAGCCGGACCCATGACGGCCCCTCCACCCATACTGGTCCCCGCTCCCATCCTGAGGCCGTAGTAGGGCCACGCCAGGATCTGACCGCTCCGGTAGCCCGGGTGCTCGTTCCATTCGGGCAGGAACTGGGACTCCTCCGCGGTCGGAAGCGTCGCGAACACCGCGGTGGTGCAGTGCAGGCCTATCGCTGCGGCGGCCGGGTCCACCAGGTCGACGGGTACCAGTCGGCCGGCTTCGTGCCGGTGCTTGGGCTCGACGACAAGGTGCGTGAGGCGGCGTGCGACGGGGTCCAGGACCACGCGGGTCAGCTCCCCGCACACTCCGTCGCTGCAGGAGACCTCCACCCCGATCACGAAGGGTTCCGGTTCGTCGACTGCTTCGAGTTCGGTGTCCTGTGGAGCCGCCATGGTGTCGCCCGTCTGTTCGTACGGTGAGGGATCGGTCGGAGCGAGCCGGGCCGTCGCGTCGGCAGGCCTTGTCCGGCTCACCGAGCCTTGATGAAACGATTCGGCCTTGCCGAACTCCCGACTCGGCGGAGGTGCCGGAGCCAGTCGAGGCGTTCGTGACCAGGAAGCGCGTCTCCCGCGGCCAGTCGCCCGAACAGAGCAAACAGGGCATCCAGCGCCCCGTCGCGGCACAATTGCCGTTCGATCGAATGCAGTGCACGGCGTCGCACTATCCACATCTTCATGTCGTGTTGTCGCATTCCATCCGCCGTATACCCGACCACCCCATGTCGTGACCACCTCATAGCTGTGACCGGACTCGTTGTCGACGAAGGACGGGAGGAGACGCGCGCAAGATGGGCATTGGCTGCAGCGCCGACCCTCCAGATGGATACAGGGAATCCCTGAGTTCCGCGGGGTCCAGGCGAAACGGAACGAGGGCGCCCGCCCGGAGGATCCCGGACGGCACAACCCAACGCCGTACCGACAGTCAACGCCGGGACCCGATCCCTGTCAATGCATCTCCACTGCCGAAGTGGTGGCCCCAACCACCATCGAACATCGAAGTCCAGGCAACCGGAAAACCGATGCATTGAACGTCCGACAACAGGAGGACCGGCGTCCGTGGTCAGGTGCCGAGCGGACCCCGAACAGGGACCAGCAGCCAGCCGCCGGCATCGGCGGTGAGCGGCATGGTCGTGGTGGGCCCGCAGCCGGGTCCCGAGACCCCAGGAGGCAACAGATGCTCGCAGAGCAGCAGGAAGAGACGGCGATCGCGCACGTGCGCGATCGGCTGCACCGGCGCTTCGACCCGGTGATGGCGCCCGCGGAGGTGGACCGGGTACTGGCCGGGGCACGGCGGCGGTTCGAGGCCGGCAAGGTGCGCACGTTCATCCCGATCCTGGTGGAACGCAGGGCTCGCTCCGCACTCGACCGCCGACAGCGCGGATAGGGCGGAGCACGGCGCTTCGGGGACCGTTCGCCGTGCCTTCCGGGGCCGTTCGGCCCTCTTCGGGGGCCCGGCCCCGCGGCAGGCTGTGGAGCGCCCGCATCAGCCTGCGGGACGCCGGTGGGGCGTTGTCGACGCACAGTTGGAGCAGTCATGATCAACAGCGGGCGCGAGGGCAAGGCCTATCTGGTGGGTGGCGGGGTCGCGGCCCTGTCAGCGGCGGTCCTGCTGATCCGGGACGCCGGATTCGCGGGCGAGAACATCCACGTCCTGGAGGAACTGCAGCATCCCGGAGGATCGTTGGACGGCAGCGGCGACCCGGAGCGGGGGTACGTCGCCCGGGGCGGGCGCATGTTGGAGGACGAGGCGTACACCTGCCTGTGGAACCTGCTCGACGGTATTCCCACGTTGGACGACGGTGCCGTCTCGGTGCGGGAGGAGATCCGGGAGTTCAACGAGAAGTGGCCGACCGAGGCCCGGGCCCGGCTGATCGACCGGGACCATCGGATCCTGGACGCCGCCCAGCTCGGCTTCGATCTCCACGACCGGATCGAACTGGCCCGATTGCTGGCATTGCCGGAGTCGGCGATCGGGTCCCGCCGGATCGACGAGTTCTTCTCGGAGCATTTCTTCGCCACCAACTTCTGGGCGATGTGGCGCACCACCTTCGCTTTCCAGACCTGGCACAGCGCCATCGAGCTCAAGCGCTACTTCCTGCGCTTCATGCAGGAGTTGCCGCGGATCCATACCCTGTCCGGCATCCGCCGCACCCGGCTCAACCAGTACGACTCGATCGTGCGGCCGCTGCAGATGTGGCTGACGCACCGGGGCGTGCACATCGAGTACGGCGTCAAGGTGACCGACGTCGACTTCAGAACGGTGGAAGGTGTCCGACACGCACGCCGCATCCATGTGGAGCGGCTCGGTTCGCCCGAGGTCCACGAGCTGGGGCTGGATGATCTGGCGTTCCTCACCCTTGGGTCGATGACCGCCGACACCGGCTTCGGGACCGACGACACCGTGCCGGAACTGGTGCGCGATCGACGCGACGGCGGCTGGGCACTCTGGGAGAGCATCGCCCGCAAGGCCCCCGATTTCGGCCGTCCAGGCGTGTTCAACGGGAATCCCGGCGAGTCGGCGTGGGAGTCGTTCACCCTGACCATGCGAAGTCCGCTGCTGCTGGACCGCATCGAGAAGTTCACCGGCAACGCCCCCGGGACCGGTGCGCTGATGACGTTCAAGGACTCCAACTGGCTGATGTCGATCGTGGTCCCGCACCAGCCGCACTTCGCCGGCCAGCCCGAGGGCGTGTTCACGCTGTGGGGCTACGGCCTGTTCACCGACACCACCGGCGACCACGTCGCCACGTCCATGTCGAAGTCCACCGGCCAGGAGGTCCTCACCGAACTCCTGGGCCAGTTGGGCTTCGAGGACATCGCCGAGGAGGTCCGGGCCAGCACGATCGTGACCACGGCGATGATGCCCTACATCACCAGCCAGTTCGCGCGCCGCAGCACCAGGGACCGGCCGCTGGTGATCCCGCACGGCGCCGCCAACTTCGCCTTCCTGGGCCAGTACGTGGAAATGCCCGAGGACGTGGTCTTCACCGTCGAGTACTCGGTCCGCGGTGCCATGCACGCCGTCTACGGGCTGCTGGGCATCGACAAGCCGATCCCGCCGATCCACCACGCCCTGTCCGATCCGCGGACGGCGTTCTTCGCGCTCAAATCCGTCTTCACCTGATCCAGCCCCCCGCAGTTCCGCAGTTCCGCGACGCAAGGAGTGGCCACGATGACCGCGACAACGAGTCCGGCGACCCCGGAGGCGCCCACTGAAGCGTGGCAGGGGTTCACGGAAGGGCCCTGGCGCGAGGGGATCGAGGTGCGGGACTTCATCCAGGCCAACTACACACCCTACGCGGGCGACGCGTCCTTCCTGACAGGACCTACCGAGCGCACACACGTGGTGTGGGACAAGGTAGGTCTCCGCGCTGTTTCCCGAGGAGCGCCGAAAGGGCATCCTCGACGTCGATGCCGCCACGCCGTCCACCATCACCTCTCACCTGCCCGGATACATCGACCACGACCGGGAGTTGGTCGTCGGTCTGCAGACCGATGCCCCGCTGCGGCGCGCGATCATGCCCAACGGCGGGCCGCGGATGGCCGAGACGGGTCTGCACGCCTACGGGTACAAGTCCGATCCGTTCGTCACCCGGGTCTTCGGCACATATCGCAAGACCCACAATGACGGGGTGTTCGACGCCTACACGCCCGAGATGCGCCGGGCCCGCAAGGCCGGTCTCGTCACCGGGCTGCCCGACGCCTACGGCCGGGGCCGGATCATCGGCGACTACCGCCGCGTCGCGCTGTACGGCGCGGACCGCCTGATCGTGGCCAAACACGAAGACCGGGCCCGCCTGGACGCCCGCCCGTCCACCGCCGAGGTCATCCGCGACCGCGAGGAACTCGCCGAGCAGATCCGCGCGTTGGGCGAACTCAAGGAGATGGCCGCCTCCTACGGCTGCGATGTCTCCCGCCCGGCCGCCACCGCCCACGAGGCCGTGCAGTGGCTCTACCTGGGATACCTGGCCGCGATCAAGGAAGCCGCGTCCACTGCCTGACCCACCCCTCCGGGCCGTGCCACCGGCGTCCACGACAGCCACCGGTCCCGACACCCTGAACCACCTGTCGGCGATGGATCGCTGACGGCGGCGCCCTTTGAGCTGCCGCCACGGACGCTCAGCCCGGCTCAGTCGATGGACGCGCTGAGTTCGATGTCCAGTGCTGCCAGCTGCCGGGCGGCCGTCGTGGCCGGGAATGCGATCGACCTGCGTGGCGCCATCACCCATGTGCGCGACCACGCCGCCACCATCAAGCTCGTCCAGGACGGAAAAGGATCGCTTGGCCCCCGTCATCACCGCCAAGATCCCCTTCGTGCGCCTGGTCGAGCAGCGCATCGACACCCTCATCCACTGCAACGACAGCACTGCCAAGATCATCGTCCGGCCGTAACCCGTCCAGTTCCCGACCTCCCTACCAGGCCGATGCGAGGAGGACGGGGACCGTGCCATGTCAGGCAGACGGGTCTGGATTCAGGCCGGGTCGGCCGGGCCGTGGTCGCCGTGTGCCAGGTGCACGATGTGCGCGTCCGGGCCCGGGAAGAACACGGTGGTCCTGCCGTTGTCCGACCAGCGGACATCGAACGGGGGAGCTCCGTCGGGACGGTGCAGTCCGACGACCTCGCCGTCCCTGCGGACAGTGCCGGTGCGTGTCTTCTCGACCACGACCTCGTCTCCGATGGCAGCTTTCATCATGCTTCTCCCTTTTCTCTGCTGTGTGCACGGGGCTCCGCCGGCTGCGGCGGTGCGGCGGTAGTCGAGCAGGTCCTGATCCGATGCCCCATCACCTCAGGTCGAAGACCAATCGTGCGGTCACCTTTCCCGCGAGTACCTCCTCGAAGCAGGCGTTCACGTCCTCCAGGCGGCGGCTCTCCCGGATCACCCGGGTACGGCCGAGAGCGTGCAACTGGAACACCTCGGCGATGTCCTGTCGAGTGCCGACGATGGAGCCCACCACGGAGGTGCCGTTCAGGACGGTGTCGAAGACCGGAAGTTCCAACTTCCCATCCGCCGGCAATGCGACCAGGACCAGGGTTCCACCGCGCCGCAGCGAGGCGTAGGCGCTCCGGAAGGAGTCGTTGCTGACGGCCAGGGAGAGAGCCGCGTGGGCTCCTCCGAGCTTGTTCACCTCGGCGGCCACGTTCTGCACCCGGGCGTCGATCACGTGGTCGGCGCCAAGGTCCCGGGCCAGGGCGATCTTGTCGTCGGTGATGTCGACTGCGATGGTCTCCGCCCCGGCGATGCGTGCGTACTGCAGGGCGAGGTGGCCCAGGCCACCGACGCCGGATATGAGTGCGCGGGTACCGGGGCGTGCCCCGGAGACCTTTACGGCCTTGTAGGCGGTGACGCCCGCGCAGCTCAGCGGGGCGGCGTCGAGCGGGTCCAGGCCCTCTGGGACCTTGACCACGTAGTCGCCGTGGGCCAGGGCGTACTCGGCGTAGCCGCCATCGACGGAGTAGCCGCTGTTGGTCTGGGCCAGGCACAGCGTCTCCCGGCCCGACACGCAGTGGTCGCAGTGTCCGCAGGCCTCGGCGAGCCACGGAATGGCAACGCGGTCACCCACCCGGACGAACCGGACCTGGTCGCCGACCGCTTCGACGATGCCGACACCCTCGTGGCCCGGGACGAACGGGAGTGCGGGCTGGACCGGCCAGTCCCCGCGGGCGGCGTGAATGTCGGTATGGCACAGGCCGCACGCCTCGATCCGCACCCGCACCTGGTATGCGGCGGGCTCGGGCAGTGGGCGGTCCTCGATGGTCAGCGCGGAGGTGAACTCCCTGACGACGGCGGCTCTCATGACGACTCCCCACGGCGCGGAACCGGGCCCGGACCGGGTGGAGCGGACCCCGAGTTCCCTCCTCCCATCCCATCAGCCTCCGCCGCCCGCGATGAGGGCCGATCGGCCCTCGCCCCACAGCCACCCGGCCCTCAACGGCACCGTGCCGTGGACGGCCGATACGCCCGGCCGCTGCAGTGGCTGGGGTCCACACCGGTTCACCCGAAGGAGTTACGGCCTGATGATCGGGCTATCAGGGACACGCGCCCGAGGACTAGCCTGTTCAATACTCCACCCCGGACCCCGGTGGCAATCGGCGGCCATTGTCCGCGGCCCGGGGGACGTTCCTTGTGCTCCAGGCCATGCATCCGATTCGGAGGCAGGCATGGAGAAGCGCACCCAGGGGCAGGACGGGACCTTCGGCGGATTGATGGAACCGCCCTCATGCGCGTACGTGCGCACGTACACCGCGCCCGGGCATACTGTTGTCGAACTCAGCGGTGACATCGATATGGCCGTGGCAGAATCCGTCACCTCCCATCTGGACGGTGCCACTGCCGATGACCGGCCGCGGGTGGTGGTCGATCTGCGCCTGGTCACGTTCATCGACTGCAGCAGTCTGGGCCTGCTGTGCCGGACTCGTCGACGGGTTCTGGAACGTGGCGGCCACCTCGCTCTGATCTGCGTCGACCTCCGGGTCCTGCGCATGATGCGCGTGCTGAGTCTTCTGTCGGTGTTCGTCATCCTCTCGACCCTCCAGGACCTGTCACCCATCGTTCCTCGGCGTTCCCGCCGGGACCTCAGCGGCTCGACGGTGCCGCAGCACGGTCATCCGTCCCCGTGAGCACCCCGCCAACAACGCCCTGGTCCGTGCGGCCGCGTACCAGGGACGAGTTCCGAGGGCGCCTGGAGACCACCGGTACGGGGCACGGCCGGTCTGAGCTTGCTCCGGTTTGACGGACAGGTTGCGTGTGTCGGTCAGGCCGCGAGGGCGGCCTCGTAGGCGGCCGGGCTTCGGTAGCCCAGGCTGCTATGGACAGCTGGCTCGAGCATGATTCCCGGCCGAAAGTCCCTGAGAAGTCCCTGACGGCCCCGTGACTCACCACAACGGCGATGAACCCACAGGTCAGCAGCCTGTCAGCCTATGTCGGCACCTTGTCGCATTTGTACAAGCCACCGACCGCCCCGGGCGACAAGACTGGCTGCCACGGGGGAGATCCGCCCCGGGCGGGCCGGTTTCCGGCGCCTCCCGGGGCGCTTGACCACGATGTCCCCGCTGGATCCGGTGCGGGCCCCGCCGTCGCATCCGCAGCGCCTCGGCCCCGGTCCTCACCAGCGACAGGGCCGGGGCGACGGCGCGTCATGTGGAAGCCACAAGAAAGTCCTCCCCGCTCGACGGGCGAAGGCCGTCGGTCCGGTCGGCGAAGTAGCGCTCAGCGAGCACCGTGCCCGACACGTGGCGGACATCCTTGAAGCCGGCGTCGCGGGCGAGTGCCAGCATCTCCTGCGGGGCGTAGAAGCTGACGAAGGGTGTTCCGGCCGCCTGCGCCTGCGGCTTGACCGCCTCGAGGGCGGAGCGGTCGGCCTGGTCGACGAGGTCGACCGGCAGCGTGAACGTCATGGCGAGTGTCGAGCCCGGGGCCATCCCGGCGAGCCGGCGCAGGGTCGCCGCGGTGGCGTCCTTGGTGAGGTACATGGTGACGCCGGTGCAGGCGACGACCGCCGGCCGGTCGCGATCGAAACCGGCAGCGCACAGCTGCTCCCACCAGTCCCCGTCCGTCTCGAAGTCGACCGGCACCAGTCGCAGCCAGTCGGGGACCCCATGGCCGAGTTCGCTCAGGCGTCGGCTCTTCCATGCCTGGGTACCCGGCTGGTCGATCTCGAACACCCGGATCCGGGAGGCAAGCTCGGGCCTGCGCTGGGCAAAGGTGTCCAGCCCGGCCCCGAGGACGACGTACTGGTCGACGCCGGCGCCGACCTCGTCGGCAACCAGGTCCTCGATGAAACGAGCACGGGCCACGATGGCCGCCCGGAACCCCCTCGTGCCGAGCGGGTCCATGTCCTGGCGGCGGCGCCATCCGTCGTCGGGGGCGGCCAGCTGAAGGCCGACCTCGTCCTCGAACACATGGGGCGGCGGATCGACCTGCACGTGCAACGCCCGCCAGAGTGCCACCCGCACCGCGGTGTTGTCCGGTAGCGCGTTCTGCTCGTCCGACACGATGGTCGTTCTCCTTGCTGTCGCTTCCTGCTGATCCTGGCTGAGTCGGCATCATCGTCAGGCGACGCCGCGCGGGCGGAACTGGATGCTGATCCGGGGGCCGACCGGCCCGGAGCTCTTGGGCACGGCGTGGTCCCAGGTGCGCTGGCACGATCCGCCCATGACGAGCAGGTCCCCGTGCCCCAGCAGCTGACGCACCGAGGGTCCGCCGCCTCGCGGCCGCAGCAGCAGGGCACGCGGCTCGCCCACCGAGACGATCGCGACCATGGTGTCCTGGTCCCTCCCCCGGCCGATGCGGTCGCCGTGCCAGGCGACGCTGTCACGGCCGTCCCGGTAGTAGCAGAGCCCGGCCGTGCGGAACGGCTCGCCGAGCTCGGCCGCATAGTGCACATTCAGAGCCGCTCTGGCCTGCGCCAGCGCCGGGTGCGGCAGCGCCTCCCCCTCGCCGTAGTGGGCCAGCAGTCGGGGGACGGACACCACGCGCTCATACATCTCCCGCTGTTCCGCGTGCCAGGGCACGGACCGGGCCAGGTGTTCGAACAGGGAGTCGGCCCCGGAGAGCCAGCCGGGCAGGACGTCGATCCACGCGCCCGAGGAGAGCGCGATGCGGCGCAGCCGATCCAGGCTGCCGGGCGCGGTGGTCTCGGCAGCCGAGAAGAGCGAGCCCTGAAGGATCGGCGGCATGCTGCCACTCTACGCCTCGTTCGAATGTATTTTCGAATCACGATGAAGCCCGTGGCAGAGCGTGTCGAATGCGGCGCGGGTGGCTTCCGCGAGGTGTCGGCAGGCCGTCGTGGTGGACTCGCGGGCCATGGCGCGTCGGCGTAGTTCCCGCTGGACCGCGCGGCGGAGGCCGGCGATCGCGCCGGCCAACAGCAGCGGCGCGGGGATGCCCGCCCCCTGCTCCAGCTCGGCGGCCAGGGCCGCTTCGGCCCGCTCGGCGATCTCGCGCTCGCGGGCGCGCAGTGCGGGGCTGTCCGCGATGGTCCGCCAGAACTGCAGGTAGAGCGTTCCCTCGGGGGTGGGTTGCCCCTGCTTGTCGAGGGCTTCCAGGAGGTGGTCACGGACAGCCTCGACGGGGCAGCTGCCGGGTCGACGTTCGCGGACAACGCGGGCCAGTTCGTCCTCGGCCTCGGCCTGCCGGTCGAAGAAGAGGTCCTCCTTGGTCGGGAAGTAGTTGAAGACCGTCTGCCCGGAGACGCCGACGCGGCGCGCCACCTCGGCGACGGTCACCTGGTCGAATCCGCGCTCCAGGAAGAGCGGGAGCGCGGCGTCCGCTATCGCCCGGCGGGTCTGCTGTTTCTTGGTCTCGCGAAGCCCCATGGGCCAATCATAGAGCCGCACAAAAGTTTGTGTCACACAAGTTTTCTCGTATGGTGAAGGCATACCGCGACAGCAATCCAGGAGGACCTGATGAGCACCCACCACCCCATCGCGATCATCGGCGGAGGTCTCGGCGGCCTCACCGCCGCCCAGGTCCTGCACGCCAACGGCATCGAGGCAGCGATCTTCGAACTGGAGGCGTCCGCGCAGGCCCGCACGCAGGGCGGCATGCTCGACATCCACGAGGAGAACGGACAGAAGGCCCTGCACGCCGCCGGCCTCCACGACGGCTTCCGCAAGATCATCCACGAGGGTGGCGAGGCCCTGCGCCTGGCCGGTCCGGACGGCACGGTCCACGTCTCCGCAGAGGACGACGGCGACGGCGGCCGTCCCGAGGTGGACCGGGGAGAGCTGCGCGATCTGCTGCTGAACGCCCTGCCCGACGGCACGATCCGCTGGGGCCGGAAAGTCACCGGGGCGCGCCCGCTGAACGGCGGACGCCACGAGGTGGCGTTCGCCGACGGGTCCACCATCACGACCGACCTGCTGATCGGCGCCGATGGCGCCTGGTCCCGCATCCGGCCGCTGGTCTCGGACGCCAAGCCCGCATACACCGGCATCAGCTTCGTGGAGACCGACCTGCTGGATGCCGACAGGCGTCACCCGCGCAGCGCCGCGGTGATCGGCGGCGGCTCCTTCATGTGCCTCGGCGACCGGCGCGCCTTCCTCGCCCACCGCGAGACCGACGGCAGTCTGCACGTCTACACCGCGCTCAAGGCCGACGAGGGCTGGCTCGGCACGATCGACTTCAGCGACACCGCCGCCGCCAAGGCTGCGGTCCTTGCCCACTTCGAAGGCTGGGACGAGGGTCTGCGCGGCCTCGTCGCCGACGCCGACGGCACACTCACGCCCCGCCACATCCACGCCCTGCCCGTCGGACACCGCTGGAACCGCGTCCCGGGCGTGACGCTGCTCGGTGACGCCGCCCATCTGATGTCCCCCTTCGCCGGCGAGGGGGCCAACCTGGCCATGTTCGACGGATCCGAACTCGGTCTGGCGATCGCCGCGCACCCCGGCGACATCGAGGCCGCCCTGACTGCGTACGAGGAAGCGCTCTTTCCGCGTGGCGAGGCGTCCGCCGCGGAGTCCGCCGACAGCCTGGACAACATGTTCGGCGAGCGCGGCCTTGAGTACATGGTCGAGTTCTTCACCAACGGCCCGGCGGCCCGGTGAGACCAGCCGCCGTCACCCGCGTCTCCGGTGCCATGATGATCGCCATCGGCGGGTTCGCACGCGACATCTGACACCGAAGGAGAGCACGTGCACGACCAGACGCAGACAGAACAGGCGAGCCCCGAGGTGCAGGCGCGCATCCGGGCCAGTTTCGACCGCCAGGGACTGATGGGCCACCTCGGTGCACGGCTTGACCACATCGCGCCGGGCCGCGTGCACATCGTGCTCCCGGCCCGGCCCGAGGTCACGCAGCAGCACGGCTACTTCCACGCCGGCGCCACCAGTGCGATCGCGGACAGCGCCGGGGGCTACGCCGCCTACACGCTCTTCCCCGAGGACACCGAGGTCCTCACCGTCGAATACAAGATCAACCTCCTCGCGCCCGCCACCGGCGACCACCTCGAGGCCGTCGGCACGGTCCTGAAGCCCGGACGCACCCTGACCGTGTGCCAGATGGAGGTGTTCGGCGTCCAGGCGGACGGGGAGCGCAGGCTCGTCGCCAACGGCCAGCAGACACTCATCCGCGTCAACCGGCCCGACCGGTGAGCACGCACCCCCTGCTTCCGTCCTGGGTGACGTGGTGGCAGCGGCCGTTCCCCGACGCCAACACCCTGCTCCTGCACGGGCGGCAACCGGCGCTGGTCGACAGCGGGTTCGTGGCCCACGCCGAGGAGACCGCCGCCTGGGCCCGCACCCGCGCCGGGGAGATCGGCCTGGTCGTGAACACCCACTGGCATTCCGACCACGTCGGCGGCAACGCCGCCCTCCAGGCCAGGGGCGCCGCCATCGCCGCCGGGGCCCCGGAGGCCGAGGCCATCCGGCGCCGGGATGCAGGCTGCTGCGCGGCCGAGTACCTGGACCAGCCGGTCGCCCCGTACACCGTCGACATGCCGCTCGCCGACGGTCAGGTCCTCCGGCTCGGGGACGCCGACTGGCAGGTCGTGCGCACTCCCGGTCACACGCCGGGCCATCTGGCACTGTGGCAGCCGGACGAGCGGCTGCTCGTGGTGGGGGACGCGTTGTCCGACTACGACGTCGGCTGGGTCAACCTCGCCCTCGACGGACCGGATGCGGCCGCCACCGCGCTCGCCTCCCTCCAGCGGATCGCCGCCCTCGACCCGCGCGTGATCCTGCCCTCCCACGGACCGATTCCCACCGACACCCGAGCCTCCTTCGCCGCCGCCTGCCGCCGGGCCCAGCGCCTCGTCGACGACCCGCAGGGAGCCGTCTGGTACGGGGCCCGCCGGATCCTCTCGTTCGCACTGATGATCCGTGGCGGGATCCCGGCCGACGAGATCGAGGCGTACCTGCTGAAGCGCTCCTGGCTGACGGACGCGGCACGGCTGTTGAACCTCACGCCCCAGGCGCTCACGGACGATCTGCTCACCTCGATGCTCGGCAACGGCGCGGTCGTCCTGCGCGAGGGCCGCATGTGCGCCGCCGCCGAACACACCCCCGTCACCGCCCGGTCGTTGCGGTCGCCCCATCCGCGCGCCTGGCCGGCGCCATGAGACTCGTCCGCGACCCCGTGTTCGGAGAAGTGGATCTCACGGCGTCGGCAGCGGAGCTGAGCCGGCTGGCAGGGGCGGTCGCCGATGGCGAGGGGCTGCTCAGCTCCACGGCCCCGCCGGGCGGCGGCGTCCTGGCCGGAGTCGAGGTGAGGAGGACGTCCGACCCCGGGGTCCTCATCCGCCTCGACCCCGAACGGCAGATCCTGGTGATCAGCGGTGACTCCGTCGGCAGGGCGGTGCTGGCCGACAATCTGCGCGACGTGGCCTCCGCCGAGGACGGAGGCCACCTCCACCTCGACTACTTCCCCGGGCATTTCTACCTTGCCGAAGGATCCGTCCCTTTGGTGGTCAACAGCCCGCACGGGGGCATGCCCGACCGTTGAGCCGACCATGGGTGACGCGGCTCAGACGGCCCTGGCCGGGTGCTCCGGCGGAGCCGCGGACAGGGGGCCGGCGATGTCCTCCAGGGACTGTCCCTCGGCGTCGACGCCGAGGAAGACCTCGACGACCGCGCCGATGATCATCACTCCCGCGCCGAGCAGGTAGCCGAGGAACAGCTTGAAGTGGTCGTGTCCGTCGCCGATCAGCTGACCGTAGAGCCAGGGACCGAACGCGCCGAACGACTGGGCGATGACGAAGAACACGGCGATCGCCTTGGCACGCACCTCCACCGGGAAGATCTCGCTGACGGTGAGGTAGGCCGCGCTGGCACCGGCCGAGGCGAAGAAGAAGATGACGCACCAGCACGCCGTCTGGGTGACCGCGTTCAGCAGTCCGGCCTTGAAGAGGAAGGCGCTGACTGCCAGGAGAACCCCGGAGAGGAAGTACGTACCCGAGATCATCTTGCGGCGGCCGATGGTGTCGAACAGGCGGCCGATGGTGAGGGGACCGATCAGGTTCCCCAGGGCGAAGAAGAGGAAGTAGTACCCGGTGTCACCGGTGGCGACGCCGTAGATCTTGGTCAGCACCAGGGTGTAGGTGAAGAAGATGGCGTTGTAGAGGAACGACTGGGTGATCATCAGTGATGCGCCCAGCACGGAGCGTCCGGGGTAGCGCGAGAACAGCGTCCTGGCCAGGGTGACGAACCCGATGCTGGCGGCCGCCGTGACGGTGATGGCCTTGGACTCGTCGACCGGGTGGAGCGTGCCGCCGGCGGCATCGACGCTGTCCTCGATCTGCTTGACCGCGGCCTCCGCCTCCTCGACCCTGCCGCGCATGAGCAGCCACCGGGGACTCTCCGGCAGGTTCTTGCGGACGAAGAGGATCACGAAGCCCAGGACGGGGCCGAGCAGGAAGGCCAGCCGCCAGGAGTAGCTGCTCGGCAGGTTGTTCACCACGGCCAGGGTGAACACCGTGGCGAGCAGGGCCCCGCCCCAGTAGGTCCCGTTGATCGCGATGTCCACCCGTCCCCGGTAGCGGGCCGGGATGAGTTCGTCGATGGCCGAGTTGATGGCGGCGTACTCGCCGCCGATGCCCATCCCGGCGATGAAGCGGGTGGCGATCAGCCACATGACCCACGGCGTGGAGTGTCCGGCAGTGCACGCGGTGAGCGCCCCGCCCAGCAGATAGACGCCCAGCGTGATCATGAACAGGTTGCGCCGCCCCCACTTGTCCGACAGCCAGCCGAAGAACAGGGCACCGGCCACCTCACCCAGCAGGTACACCGTGCCGACCGAGAAGCCGACCGACCCCGACGACAGGTTCAGCGTGTCCTTCTGGGTCAGGATGCTGGTCACATTGCTGGCAACCGTGATCTCCAGACCATCGAGTACCCAGGCCACACCGAGGGCGATCACCAGCCGGGTGTGGAAGGGGGACCACCCCAGGCGGTCCAGGCGTGCCGGGATCAGGCTGCGGACGCTCCCGTCCCCGCTCTGCGTCCCAGCCGCAGACCCCACAGGCTCAGGCATCGGCCACCTCCGGCTCATCTCACGCCGCCGGTCCCGGAGTCGGGCCCGCTGTCGGCATTCACGCTGGTCGGCGTGTTCCCGCATACGCCCGAACCATTCCCCGGTGATGCCCGCGCCGGGCACGGGTGGTGACCGTACGGGGGATTCGCCCTTCCACACTGGCGGCCGGGCGCGCAGGGCGCCAACCGGGGCTACGGTACGGTCACACGAATGGCCCTCAGCGGCGGAGTCAGGCGTTCGCTCGGCGGAGTCGTTCAGCTGCTTGCGCGCGGACGGCGCACAGGGACACCGGGGTGTCGCCGTGCAGCGCTTCCCAGCGGGCGCTGTGCGCCGCCGGCCACAGGCTGGCCGCCAGGAACGCTGCGGAGCTGTCGACGGGGGCCAGGGCCGGTGGTGAGGCGCCGCGGAGGTTCTGCGCTTCGAAGTCCGCACGGCCCAGCACGCACGGCAGATCAGCAGCCAGCAACCGCTTGCGGACCGGTCGGCCGTGTCCCCCACGTAGCCGGGCACTGTGCCCTGGTTCCGGTCATCGAGGAACTCGGTCGCCGGCCACAGCATGGAATCCGTGTGGTCCCAGCGCACCCACTGCGGATTCGGCAGCGGCGGCGCGCCGCTGATGTCGGCCAATTCGGCCATCAGCCGGGCGAAGGCCGCTGCCTAGCGCTCGCTGCGCCGATCGCGCCTGCGCGGCAACGCACGAGGCTGCCCGGCCGTCGTCCTCCCGCGCCTTCACCACGACGTCCCGCCCGTCGGCCAACCGCAGTTCGAACGGCACGCCGAGCGGCTCGTCCCCCAAGTGGTCCACGCACCGGGCCGGCAGCCAGTCCGGCAGATCAGCCAACTGCATGGTGGGTACTGCGGCCAGGCACCGGCCTTCTTCACCGTCCCGGTGCCTGGCTGTAAGGAGGCGTCAGAAATCCTTCTCGAGGTTGTTGACCTCACCGTCGACCACTCCGTCGACGGCTCCGTCGGCGAGGGTGGGGACGTCTTCCTTGGTGAGGAAGGAGTTGACCTCCTGGTTGACGGAGGTGTCGCCGCCCTGGTTCTGGAGAAGGTCTTCGCCTTGCTTGACCAGGTCATCCATGCCGCTCATATGGCTCTCCCAGCTGTGGGGTGGAGTAGTGCGGGCCTGGCCCAGCCTAGTATGACGGACCTTGATCACGGGGCCGATGCCTGAACCGTCAGGACGACGAAGGCCTGCGAGGCGTGGTCCATTCTGGAGGCATGTTCACGATATCCCGCTGCCCGGCGAACGCCCCCTCCGGGCCGGCGAACCCGTCGGCTGTTGCGCCATCCAGTCGGCCGGGCACGGCCGGTGGGAGCTCAAGCGGATGTACGTCGACCCGGAGGTGCGCGGGACGGCGGCGGCCGGGCTGCTGCTGGCTGCCGCCGAGCGGCTCGCCGGAGAGCTTGGCGGTACCGCGGTTCGGCTGGAGACCGGTGTGCTTCAACCGGCGGCGATCCGGTTCTACCAACGCTCCGGGTTCGGGCGGATCCCCAACTACCCTCCGCACCACGATGACCCGACCTCGGTCTGCTTCGAGAAGACGCTGGGCTGACAGCGTCTGCCCGCTATCCGAGCTCGATGCCCAGTTGCGCGTGCGGGAGCAGCCCAGCTGCGAGGGCGTGTGCGCGGCCGTCGCCGCTCCCGTCGTTCGACTCAGCCCAAAACCGGCGAGAACGTCACCAAGGGGGGACAGATGGTCGGGGCGAAGCCCTGTCGGTCGGGGTCAGCGCGCGGACCAGACTTCGCAGCCGACGGCGTGGCGGCTCAGCATCACCACGGTGCCGCCGGCCAGTACCTCCCGGGTCTGTGTGACGGCGCAGCACCGGACCCGCGGCACCGCCCGTTCCTGCCGGGCCTCGACGCGGGGCTCGTCGCGGTCCGGGACCGCCGTGGTCGGCCAGGCGGGCTCCACGGGCCTGCGCGCCGGCCTGGGCCTGGGCGCAGGTCGACGGACGACCTGCTCGATGGGGACACCGAGAGCACGGGCTCGGGCGTGGAGGCGGCGGCGATCGCGTCGTTCGGACATGACCACAAGCCTGCCCTGCCGCACCCTCTCGGCGCCAGCACCGAGTCGATCAGTGGCGGCCCGCCGTGTCGAGCAGGCACTGGGAGGTGCAGGTGGATCGCTGGCTACCGCCTGTCCTGGGACACCTCCGCGAGGCGCGCGACTGCGGCGGCCAGAGCGAGGACTGCTTCGACCTGGGCAGCGGCGACGAGGACCTCGGAACCGCCCCGGCCCTGGTCCACGCCCGCTCGCTGCAGCGTACTGACGGCCGCCTTGACGTGCGCTTCGTAGTAGTCGCTCTGCACCGGCACTCCCTTGCTGAGATCCCAGGGGTCGATCAGCTCACACGGCTGTCGACCATGTCAAGATCAACGTTGTGCACGTCACTGGTAGGTGAGCAGCTGGTAACCGTCCCGGTCCACGACCATGCGGTAGCCGCTGGTGAGGGCGGTGGCGACGTCCTGCTGCTCCTGTTCGGGAGAGATGGGCCAGCCCTGGGGGGTGGCCTGGTCGACGATGATCCACTGCGCATTGCAGGGTATGCCCGGGTAGCCGAAGACACAGACGGTGGTGCGCGAGGTGAGTTGCGGGACCAGTCGGTTGGACGCGGCGACGGTGGCGCCGTTGGGGATGAGGTCCATGATCTGGTGGGCCTCGGCGACCCGGGGGTTGGGCTGCCAGTAGGAGGGCTGGACGAGCTGGTACAGCGGGAACTGCGGAAAGAGTGCGGCCGTGACGGCGGCGGCGGCGATCAGCTGGGGACGGGCGGACCGCCGCCCGCCGGGCCAACGGCCCAGGGCGTCGACGAAGGCTGCGAAGACGATCGGCATGAGGACGGCACTGTACTGGTAGCCGGTGCCCCAGTAGGCGGGGTCCTGGGACACCATCCTCCAGGCCACGGTGGGCAGGGCGACCCACAGCAGCGGGGAGCGCACGGCCAGGAACGCGGTCGGGGCCAGGATCAGCACCAGGGTGATGGCCTTGGTGTCGGGAGTGACCAGGCCGATGGTGACCTGGTAGAGCATCGACCAGACGCCGGGCGCGGCGGTGGACCCGTTGGACAGGCCGCTCCAGTAGGCGTACTGCCCGCTGGGATTGAACGCGGGTATCACGACCAGGATCTCCAGCGCGCTGCCCAGCAACCCGGCGAGCGCGGTGGCCAGACCCAGACGGCGCTGCCCGTACCAGGCGATCAGCGCCCCGATCACCGCGACCGTGAGGCCGAGGTCCTCCTTGACCAGCAGCAGCGGCAGCGCCCACAGGGCGGCCGCGCGCATCCGCCGATCGGCGAGCGCGGTCAGCGAGAAGGCCAGCAGCGGTACGGCGAAGGCGATTTCGTGGAAGTCGAAGCCCACGGCGGAGGCGATGCCCCAGGAGGCCCCGTAGCCGAAGGCCACCACGGCGGCAGCCGCGCGACCGGCGACCCGCTGGGCCCAGCGCGCGAGTGGCACCACGCCCACGGCCATCAGCGCCGCCTGGGCCACGAGCAGGGTGACCGGTGTGGGCCACAGCCGGTAGAACGGGGCCAGTGTCGCCAGGATCGGCGAGAAGTGGTCGCCGAGCAGCGGGAATCCGGGCCCCTTCAGAGCGGAGACGGGGAGGTGGCCGTGGGCGTAGGAGCGTACGGCCTGCTCGAATATTCCCAGGTCGTAGCCGCTGGTGAGCATCTGCTGCTGGTCGCGCAGGGACAGGGCTGCGTAGGCGGCGAACAGGATGAGGGCCGCGCCCCAGACCCAGCGGCTGTCCGCGGCTGCGCCGGAGGGCTGCGGCGAGCCGGCGACCGCGCGGGCGGCTGGCGCCGTACGGGTGTCATCACCGCGTGGCGCCGGGGTTCGGGTGGCGAGTCGGGAGGGCATTGCAGTTCCTTCGACAGGGTTCAGGGCCGCCAGGGGCGTGCCTGCGTGTTTCGGCGACAGGGCGGATCAGTCCTGGACCTTGTGGTGGGACCCGCCACTCGCGCTCGCGGCGTTGCCGGCCGAGGCCGGAGCGGACGGCGAGGAGGCCGCAGGCGCAGGACCGGACCCGTCGGGCACATCAGTGCAGGCCAGCGCCATGATGGCGAGAACACCTGTACGCATGAACAGCTTCTCCCTCGTCTGCTCGCTGCCCATCGCGAGGGGGATGGACAGCGGGCTGCATTCTTGATCAAACAGAGAGACGAAGCAACATTCGGTCTGGTTGCAAAGAGATCGCAAACTCATCTCAGCGGGCGAACCGGGCCCCGCCGCCCCTCCCCCGCGCCCCCGGGGCCCTGCGGCAGGGCCCCCGAATCACCGTCTCCAGCAGCGGTGCTACCGGTTCGCTACAGGACCGTCAGGTGGCCTGCGCAGCATATGAGCCACCTGAACGACGCGTCGGCCCGGCCTCACCGCTCTCCACGGCATCGACCGTCGTCCTCCGGACAAGGAGACGAACCATGTTCACGCACCGCATCATCCGCCGCTCGGCCGTCCTCGCCGCGGCGGCCGTCGTGGGCCTCCTCGGGGCAGCACCTGCCGCGCAGGCCTCGGGCTACAGCTCGTGGACACCCGACCAGTTGGCGAACGCCTGCTACAGCCACGGCACTGAGAACGTGTTCTACGGTGTGATCCCCACCACCCAGGTGCAGCAGGGATCGAGCGGGGACTGTGTTGCCTGGGCGCAGTACCTGCTGGTCAGGGCCGGTGCCCCTGGCTACGTCCAGAGCGACGTCGACGGCCAGTTCGGCCCTCAGACCAATGGCGCGGTCCGCGCCATCCAGCAGCGCAACCTCACGGACAACGACGGGTACGACTGCGGCGGCGTGGACGGCCAGGTCGGTCCGCTGACCTGGTGGTGCCTCGAGTACGTCGACGGCTGACCCGGTCTCACCATCCCATCGAGCCGAGGAGCTCATCATGCGCACGCACGTCGCCGGTGCCCTCAGGGCATCGCTCCCTGCAGTCGGACTGCTGCTCGCCGTGCCCGGCGCAGTGGCCCAGGCAGCGGTGCCGGTCCACTCGGCCGGCACGGTCAGGCCCGAGACGGGCCCGTGCAGCTACAACTCCACCATCGGCTGGCACTGCGGCTACTACAACGGGTCCCAGGAGACCGACGAGTGGAGCACCAACAAGGCTGCCGTGGAGGAGATCCAGGACCTGATCGACCAGACGCAGCTCTACTGGGAGAACGGCGGCCCGACCCTGGCCGTGGACGGCAGCTTCGGCCCGCAGACGCTCGCCGCGGTGGAGTGGGTCCAGCGGACCTACGATCTCTGCGGCGGCGCGAACGGCGAGGTCGGTCCCTGCACCTGGAACTGGCTGCGCTGGAACTGACGACCGGCTCCCGGGGGTGCCGACGGGCGCCCCCGGGCCGGGACGCCCGTTCCGGGGCGGGCCGGCCGGCTTCGCGCTGAATTCGAGCCCCGGGCACAGCGACTCATTACCGATCAGCTGTCACATTGCGCATCGGGAATATCTCCGCTCGACGTCGTCGTCGCTGGTCGGTGGCGTCCGGCCCTGGCTGATTCGCCTACGTTCCATGAATCCCGAATCCTGGTTCTTCTCCCCCAGCGGCGGCCTCGGCTGGGGCGTCCCGGCGGCGGTCGGCATCGCGCTCGGCGATCGCGACCGGGGCGTCAGCCGACCCGTCATCGGCCTCATCGGGGACGGTTCGACAGTCATCGTGATCCCCACCGAGTTCCTGGACGCGGCGCTGGGCTGACCCTCCTCCGTCCGGTGCAGGTGCCATGATCACTACCTACTGCCGGAGTGCCGACTGAACGGGACATCCCCTTGACGACTTCTGCTCCCCGTCTTCGCGAGGCGACGCCGGGCGATCTGCCGTTCATCCTTCGAGGTGAGCGCTCCTACATGGAGAACCTGGAGCCTGCCAACCTCGCGTCCTGGACCGATGCGATCGACCGGAACCTCGACCTCTGGATCACCAACCTGGAGCGGACGGTCATCGTCGAGCTCGACGGTGACCGTGTGGGCTACGCCATGTGGATGTCCACCGGGGACACCGCAACGCTGATCACCATTCATGTGGCCGACGCCGTCCGCCGCAGGGGCGTGGGGGCGGAACTCATGGCATGGTTCTCGCACGCCGCCCGCGCGGCGGGCATCCGGGTCCTGGAACTCGGCGTCCATCGCGAGAATCCCGCGCGAGCCCTCTACGAGCGCAGCCAGTACTCCCTCATCGGAGAGGACGGCGACTACCTCCTCTTCCGCCGCGAGCTGGCCTGACGGGGCCGCAGCCGCGGTTCCCGCAGAAAAAACCAGCGGGGCGCGGTGCAGGACCGCGCCCCGCGCCGCTGCAGCCGCAGGATCAGCCGCCCCAGGTGACGTCGCCGGGCGCCGGCGTGACGACGGGGGCCGGAGCAGGAGTGGTGGCCGTGGCTGCGGTCAGGTTGCCGTCGGCGCGGATCTGACCACCGTGGTCGGCCCCGACGCCCGCACCGACGAGGAGAACGGCGCTGAGGGCGAGAACGCCGGCAACAGCGGCCTTGGTGATCCTGCTGGAAGCCACGGAGAGGTCCCTTCGATATACGACAGGCATCTGGACTATCGCTCCGGGGCGATTCGCGTTCTGCGCCGCGCTCCGGATGCCCTTACTGTGACGTCCAGTCAAAAGGGGTGGAAGGGATTGAGGTTGGACGGATCCTGCACTGGCACAATGCGTCCAGCGTCCGACTCCGCCAGCATCCTGTCCCAGTACTCGGGGACGAGCACCGCGCCGCAGCTCACCAGGCAGAAGGGGCGCAGTTCGGGGTGGTTGGCCAGGGTGAGGCGGCAGAGGGCCAGCGCGCGCTGCTCCGCGCGGCCGAGGTCCCCCGCTGTCATGAACAGGCCCACAACCGGATCACCGCTCTGGTCAGTGTGGACCGTGACGTGCTCCAATTGCCCTCCCTCGGCGCAACATGCGAACAGCTCGGCCACCTGACTCGGCAGCGCGGCCGGAGTCGGGGATCGCAGATGTGCGTGCACAAGGTACATGGCATCGATCCTGGGTCCGGCCTCGTCGGACCCGCAACCAACGTCACAGGACGCTTCCTGCCACTGCACAAATCGGCCACTGTCATACAGATTTCATGCACGGTATCCGCCTGGTCAGGGCCTGACCCGTATGATCTGTCTCGGTTTTCATCATCTTTAGCCGATAGGACGATGCCACGTGCTCGAGGTCCTTGGACTGGACAAAGACGCAGAGCACCTCTACCGCCTCATGCTGGCGCACCCCCAGGACGGGGTCGCCGAACTGTCCAGGCGCCTCTCCATGCCACCGGCCCATATCCGGCGCGGTCTTGACCGGCTCAGCGCCCTGGCCCTCATCCAGCCTGCCACCCGCGAGGGCACCGGCTTCCGGGCCATACCCCCGGAAGCGGCCATGGAGGTCCTGCTGGCCCGGCAACAAGCCGATCTGGCCGCCCAGCAGTTGAGAGTGGAGGCCTCACGGGCGGCCGCCGCCCGGCTCATCGCCGAGTGCTCGGCACTGCGACCTCAGACCGTCGACACCTTCAGCGAGCAACTGACCGGCCCGGAGGAGATCCGGGCGCGGCTGGGCCGGCTGGCCGCGGAGGTCCAGCGCGAGATCATGACCTTCGCCCCCGGCGGCGCCCACACCGAGGCCGACCTGCAGGCCAGCCGCGAGCCGAACGCCGAACTCCTGGACCGCGGCGTCGCGGTGCGCACGATCTACCTCGACAGCGTGCGCAACCACTCGCTCACCATGGAGCACCTCGCATGGCTGGGGCTGCGCGGCGGGCAGGTGCGCACCGCGCCCACCCTGCCGATCCGCATGGTCATCGCCGACCGGCAGTTGGCCGTCCTGCCCATCGACACCTCCGATGCCCGCGCCGGGGCCGTGGTCCTGCAGGGCATCGGTACCGTCACCGCACTGTGCGCCCTGTTCGAGAGCGTCTGGGAGACCGCTGCGCCGCTGGGCTCGACACTCCCGCAGGACGTCAACGGCCTGCCCCCGCAGGAGGCCGAGTCCCTGCGCCTGCTCGCCCAGGGACTCACGGACGAGGCCATAGCCAAACGTCTCGGGGTCTCACCGCGGACCGCGCGGCGCATCGCCGCGGACCTGATGGAGCGTCTCGATGCCCGTAGCCGCTTCGAGGCCGGCGTCCACGCGGTCCAGGACGGCTGGCTGCCGCCCCGGCGGTAGCGGGGCGGGGCCAGGATTTGTATGGACGACTTATGCCACGTCATGAACCGTCCATATCCACGCCCTTATGTCGGATCCTGGGGGGATGTCAGGGTGAGGCCAGCCCGGGGGGAAGCCGCACTGTCGGTTCCGGGCACGCCACCTTGTTCCGACGATGATCGAGGGTGCTCAGCGATGGACTATCAACTTCTCGGCCCTGTAGAGGCTTTCAGCGCTGGACGGTCGGTCGGCCTGGGCGGTCGGCGCCAGCAGGCCGCCCTGGCCGCCCTGCTGCTCAATGCCGGCAGGCTCGTCTCGGTCGAACGGCTGACGGAAGTGATCTGGAACGGCGACGCCCCGGAGACCGCCAGGGCGCAGGTGCAGACCTGCGTCTCCACCCTGCGCCGCAAGGTGCACCACCCGATCGTCAGCAAGTACGTCGGCTACACCATCGAGGTCGCACCGGAGCAGATCGACCTCGGCGTCTACCGTTCGCACATCGACGCGGGCCGGGCACAGCTGGCCCTCGGGCACACCGAGCAGGCCGTGGTCAGCCTGCGGACGGCACTCGACCTGTGGCGCGGCGCGGCGCTGACCGGTGTGCCGGGCCTGTCGGTCGAGGCGACCCGCCTGGAGGAGGAGCGGCTGACCGTCACCGAGGAGATGCTCGACGCCGAGCTCGCCCTCGGACGGCATGCCGCCCTGGTCGGCACGCTCGCCTCGCTGGTCGACCGCCACCCGCTGCGCGAGCGGTTCCGGGCGCAGCTGATGCTCGCGCTGCACACCTCGGGCCGGAAGGCGGAGGCCCTGCAGCAGTACCACGAGGCAAGCGCGCTGATGGTCCATGAGCTGGGCGTCCGGCCCGGCGGACAGCTGCAGGCGCTCTTCCAGCGGCTGCTCACCGACGAGTCCGACCACCTCCCCGCACCCGTCGGCAGCTCGCACCACTCCGGAATCGCCGGCGCCGCGGCGTCCGTGCGCGAGCTGTGCCACCGCTGCGCCCCGCTGCCGGTCCTGGTGCCCTGACCCGAACCGGCCACCCCCGCCCAGCCTCTGTGCCGCAACCGTGAACCTGTGAGGTACCTCTCCCCCATGAACCGCATCACCGAAGACTTCCTGCAGCTGCCCGCCGGTCCCCGCCGGTCCCGCCCCGCGCGCCGCACCGCGGGCGGCGCCTCCGCCCGGCTGTCGCGGCCCGTGTTCCTGGACGCGGGCCAGCGCGAGCAGCTCCACCGGGACCTGCTCGGCCTGTACGACCTGATGCTGGCCCTGCCCGAGCGGCTGACCGACGCGGACCCGGTCCGCTACGGCGCCATGCTCGGACTGACGAGGACGCAGATCGAGGTCGCCCGTCGCACGGCCCGCCCCGGCGCCCCCCGGCTGGCGCGCCCCGACCTCTTCGAGGACCAGGACGGGTTCAAGGTGCTGGAGATGAACGCCACCGCGGCGCTCGGCGGCATCGGCATCTCCTGGCAGGCCAGGTTGCACCTGGCCGACCCGGTGGTGCGGGAGTTCGTCGAGTCCCGGGGACTGGCCTGCGTCGACACCGTCTCCCTGATCGCCGAGGAGATCCTGGCCCACTGCGAGAGCCGTGGCATACAGGGGGACCAGCCGGTGATCGCCGTGGTCGACTCCCCCGCGGGATACCGCGCCGACCCGGCCAGCTCCGAGTTCGTCGCGATGATGTTCGCCGAGCGGGGTTTCACCGCGCTCCCCGCGGACGCGAGCCGGCTCCGCCGCCGCGACGGCGGGCTGTGGCTCGACGGCACCCGCATCGACGTGGTGTACCGGATGTTCATGCTGGAGGAGCTGGTCTCCGACGCCGACACGGAGCCGTTCGAGGACCTGTTCCGGGCCCAGGAGGCGGACGAGGTGAGCATGCTGCTGCCGCTGGACGTCGAGGCCCACGGCAGCAAGTCGGCGCTGGCCCTGCTCAGCGACGACCGCCACCGCGACGCCCTGGACGCCGCCGAGCGCGCGCTGGTCGACCGGGTGCTCCCGTGGACGCGCACGCTGGAGACCGGCAAGTTCCAGGTGGACGGGGCGGAGGTGGACGCGCTCGACCACTGCCTGGCCCACCGGGAGGAGCTGGTGCTCAAGCCCAGCTGGCTGCACGGCGGCGCCGGGGTCCTGCCCGGCTGGACCGCATCCGAGCAGGACTGGCGCGAGGGCGTCGCCGCCGCCATCGGCGGGCCCTACGTGGTGCAGCAGCGGGTGGTGCCGGTCAGCGAACCCGTCCGCGACGAGGAGACCGGCACCCTGGCGCCCTGGCTGCTGAACTGGGGGGTGTTCGTCGTGGGAGACGCCTTCGGCGGGGCGGTCGTCCGGGCCGAACCGGAGGCCACGCAGAACGGAATCATCAGTCAGGGCAACGACGCCCGTCTGGCCTGCTGCTTCTCTGCATGAGCCGCAGGTCGCCGAGGATCGAGTCGAGCAGCGCGGTCTTCTGGTCGTGCAGGAAGAAGTGCCCGCCCGGCAGGATGCGCGAGCGGAAGTGCTGCTCCGCGTAGCCGTGCCACTCCAGCACCGCGGCCGGCTCCACGGCCCGGTCGTCCGCGCCGCCGAACGCGCTGATGCTGGGCATTCTGCGGTCCGGCAGCGTGCGTTGGTAGCCGGCGACCAGCTCCAGGTCGGCGCGGAGCAGCGGAAGGTAGAGCTCGGCGAACCCGGGATCGTCGAGCAGTTCCGCGGCCGTGCCGCCCAGACGGCGGATCTGGGCGGCGAACTCCTTCTCGGACAGCAGGTGCATGTCCGGGCGGATCCGGCGCAGGTGCGGGGCGCAGGACCCGGAGACGAAGAGCGTGACCGGCGGCTGGGCCCCGCGCGCCACCAGTTCACCGGCCAGCTCGTAGGCCAGGGTGGCGCCCATGCTGTGCCCGAACAGCGCGTAGCGGCCCCGGGTGTGGTCGGCGAGCAGGTCCGCCAGCTCGCCGACCAGCGGGTGCAGTCGCACGGTCGGGGGCTCGCTCCGGCGGTTCTCGCGCCCCGGCAGTTGGACCGGCACGACCTGGACCCGGGTGCCGAGCCCGCCGACCCAGGGCCGGAACATCCTGGCCCCGCCGCCCGCGTAGGGCAGGCAGAACAGCGGCATCCCCAGGTCCTCCCGGGGAGGTCCGTAGGGGAACCACCGGTCCGTGTCCTGACGGGGGCGGGGCCTGGCGTCGACGTGCATGTGCGTGAACCTCTCTGCTCTACTCGGGGCGGGCGGGGGTCGGGTCAACCCCGGCGTGCAGCCCTGCGGCGTTCGGCGGTGCCGGGCGCGGCCCAGCCGGAGCGGGCGCGGACCCGCTCCCCCTCCCTCGCCGTGTCGGGGGTGCCGTCGCCGTCCAGGAACAGGGCCAGCGCGCGGATGGTGGAGTGCTGGAACAGGCTCACCACCGGGATCTCCCGCACCGTCAGTTCGGCGAGCCGGGCGTGGACCTTGAGCACGGTCAGCGAGGAACCGCCGAGGTCGAAGAAGTTGGCGTCGTCGCTGAAGCCGCTCACACCGAGGACCTCCTCCCACAGCAGGCGCAGCGCGGCCGCGCTGCCGGGGCCGGCGTTGACCGGGCGGACGGGGCCCCCGGTGGGGGCAGTGCTCCGCTGCGCGTCCTGGACGGCGAGGGCGCGCACTGCCGCCAGGTCGGCCTTGCCGTTCGCGGTGACCGGCAGCGAGGGCAGCACCAGGACGGTCTCCGGGACGAGGGGTCCGGGCAGGAGCGCCCGCACCTGCCCGCGCACCGACTCCGCGGTCAGGGTGGCCGCACCCTCGACCGGGACCACGCACGCCACCAGCCGGACGGCGGCGTCCGGACCGACGGCGGCGGTGGTGACCAGTGCGTGGGCCACGTCCGGCAGTTCGCGCAGCCTGGCCTCCACCTGGCGCGGGTCCACCCGGTTGCCGCGGATCTTGACCTGGGCGTCGATCCGCCCCTCGATCCGCACCGCCCCGTCGGGGCGGCGGCGGCCGAAGTCCCCGGTGCGCACCAGCCTGGTCCCCGGCTCGCCCCAGGGGTCGGCCAGATAGCGGGCGGCGGTGGTCTCGGCGTCGTCGAGATAGCCGAGGGTGGGCAGGGAGCAGCGGGCCCAGATCTCTGCCTGCTCACCGTCCGCGGCCCAGCCTCCGTCGGGGCGGCGCAGCACCAGTTCGCAGGCGGCTCCGCTGCCGCCCACCGGGACGATGCCCCCGAGGCCGCGATCCGCCGGGTCTGGAGTCGCCGGGATCTCGTAGGCGGTGGCGGCCTGGGGGGTCTCGGTGACGCCGTAGAAGTTGACGGTCCTGGCGTGCGGGGCGAGCCGGCGCACCGCCTCGACCGTGGTCCGCGGCAGCGCGTCCCCGGCGAAGCAGACCAGCCGCACCGCGTCCAGCCGGTCCCTGTCCGGGTCCGCCGCTGCCAGCAGCAGCTGCGCGGTGACCGGGGTCAGGTGGAGCACCGTGACCTGCTCCCGGCGCAGCCAGCCGAGCAGCGCACCGGGGTCGACGCGCACCTCGGCCGGGGGGATGTGCAGGCTCGCGCCGAGCCACAGCGGGGTCCACAGGTCCCGCCAGGCCGGGTCGTGGCCGTAACCGGACAGCAGGCAGAAGCGGTCGTCCCGGTGGAGGCCGTACAGCTGCGTGTACCAGTGCAGGAAGGCGGTGACCGGGGCCTCGGCGCCGAGCACGGGCCGGGGCCGGGCGGTGGTGCCGGAGGTGAAGGACACATAGGCCGGGTCCTGCCCGTGGTCGGGCAGCAGGGCGGCGGAACCCGTCCACGGCGTCGACTCGACCATCGCCTCACCGGGCCGACCGGGCACGGGACGGACCACCGCGACCGGCCTGACCTGCTGCTGCAGCAGGTCGCGCCACTCCTGCGGGTGGGCGGGGTCGACCACGACGACGGCGGCGCCGGTGCGCCGCACGGCGAGCAGGGCGACCGGGAACCCGCTGTCGGGCGTTCCGTGGACGGCGACCGAGGTGCGCGGCCCTGCGCCGTGGGCGCGCAGCAGCTCGGCCAGGGAGGCGGCGCGGTCGAGCAGGTCGCGGTAGCCGACGGTGCCGTCGGGGGCGTGGACCGCCGGTCGCGCGGGGTCGCGCAGGGCCTGCTGCTCGGCCCGCTCGGCCAGCGTGGCGGCGGGCGCGCGGGCGGGGGCCAGGGGCCCGTGCGGGAGCTGCGCCGGATCGGCCAGGGCCGCCCCCGGGTCGGCGGCCATCAGCTCGAGCAGACCGAGGAGTTGACTGTGCATCAATGCGGCGTCGGACGCGTCGAGTCGCTGCCGGTCGTGGACGAGGTCCACGGTGATGCCGCTGCCCTGGTCGACGATGTAGAGGCCGAGGTCGAACAGCACCCCGGGCAGCGGCGCGGGACGGGTCCCGACCGCCACCCCGGGGAGGTCGAGCTGCTGCTCCGGGTAGTTGAGCACGTTGAACCAGACCTGGAACAGCGGGTTGGCACCCGGGTCGCCCGGGTCGCGGCGGACTCCGAGGGCCGACACCACCTCGTCGAAGGGGACCTCCTGGTGGGCGGTGGCCCGGGCCAGCTCGGTGCCGGCGGCGCGCACCGCGGCCCGGGCCGTGTCGCAGCCCTCGAGCTGCATCCGGAGCACCACGGTCTGGTTGAAGAAGCCGATGGCGTCGCCGAGATCCGGGTGGTCGCGGCCCGCGAGCGGCATGCCGATCAGCAGGTCGGGCCTGCCGCCCCAACGGGCCAGGGTCACGGCGTAGGCGGCCAGGGCCAGCGCCGCCGGGGTGGTGTGCTCACGGCGTGCGGCCTCGCGCAGGCTCTCGGCGAGAGCGGGCGCCAGGGTGCGGCTGTGGCGGACGGCGGTGCCGCGCTCCCGGCCTGCCGCCGTGCGCCAGGGCAGGTCGATGGCGGTGGGGGCGTCGGTCAGGCGGTCGCGCCAGTAGTCGAGCGCCTCCTGGTGGCGCGGCCCGCCCGCACGCTGCTCCGCCCACAGGGCGACGTCGCCGTACTGCGGACCGGCCGCGGGCAGCGGATCCCCCGTGCCCGTCCTGGCCCGGTAGCAGGCGCCCAGGTCGTTCAGGAAGACCTCCAGCGACCAGCCGTCGGCCACCAGGTGGTGGAAGGAGAGCAGCAGCCAGTGCTCCTCGGGGGCCACCCGGGCGAGCCCCGCCAGGTAGACCGGTCCGCCGGCGATGTCGAGTTCCCGGGCGGCCAGTTCCAGCGCCCACTCGTCCACCGCACCGGGGCGGTCGGGGAGCGTGGTGACGGTGAGCCCGGTCTGCGCGCGCGGGGCGATGACCTGGACCGGGACGTCCCCCTCGGAGCGGATGGTGGTGCGCAGCGCCTCGTGCCGGTCGGCGACGTCGCGGACGGCGGCGTCGAGGGCGGCCGGGTCCAGCGGGCCACTCAGCTGCCGCAGTGCGAGCACGTTGTAGCCGGGCCCCAGCGGCTGGATGCGGTCCAGCAGCCACAGTCGGCGCTGGCCGGGGTGCAGCGGGGCGCGGGAGGCATCGGGGCGCTGCCCGGCCGGGATGGAGACGTCCTGCGGGGCCGCGACCGCGGTGGCCGAGCCGACCGCCTCGGCCAGGGCCCGCAGTGTGGGACGGGCCGCGAACACGTCGTAGCGGATGTCGACGCCCAGGTCCGCCCGGACTGCGGCGAGCAGGCGGGCGACCGCGAGGGAGCTGGCGCCCAGGGCGAAGGCGTCGGTGTCCGGGTCGGCGACGGCGCCGATGGTCCGGCGCCACAGCCGGACCGGGGCCGGCTCCTCCGGGTCGCCCGGTGCGGGGGTGTCGGCGCCCTCCGCTGCGGTGCCTGGGAGGGGCAGGGCCGAGCGGTCGAGCTTGCCGTTGGGGGTCAGCGGGAGCCCGTCCAGACCGAACCACCAGCTGGGCAGCATGTAGTCCGGCAGTAGCGGCGCGAGCGCGGCGCGCGCCTCGTCCGCGGTGGGCAGCGGCGTGCCGGGGTGCGGCACCAGGTAGCCGATCAGGCCCTCGGAACCGTGCGGCAGCACAGCGGCCTGGGCGACCGGGAGGCAGCCCAGCAGCGCGGCGGTGACCTCCCCGAGTTCGATCCGGAAGCCGCGGATCTTCACCTGGTGGTCCAGTCGGCCCAGGTAGTCGATCACGCCGTCCGCGTCCATGGTGGCGAGGTCGCCGGTGCGGTAGCGGCGGCTTCCGGGCGGCCCGGCCGGATCGGGCACGAACACGGAGGCAGTGAGCCCGGGGCGGCCCAGGTAGCCCTCGGCCAGGCCCCGGCCGCCCAGGTAGAGCTCGCCCGGGGTGCCGGGCGGCACCGCAGCGCCGTGCTCGTCCAGCACGGCGGCGGTGACCCGGTCGAGCACCGTGCCGATGCTGACCTTTCCGTAGGGCGCCTGGTCCGGGCAGGTCCAGGCGGTGGCGTAGACGGTGGCCTCCGAGGGGCCGTACAGGTTCAGCAGTTCGACGTCGAGCAGTCGGCGGGCCTCGGCGACCATCCGCTCGGGCAGTGCCTCGCCCGCGACCATCAGGTAGCGCATCGGCGGGAGTTCGGCGGCTGCCGGTTCGAGCAGGAACACCTCCAGCATGGAGGGGACGAAGTGCAGGACCGTGACCCCGTGCTCGCGTACCGCCTCGGCGATCCGCGCCGGATCGCGGTGGGCGCCGCTCTCCAGCACCACCAGGGCCGCACCGCAGGCCAGCGGCCAGAAGATCTCCCCGACCGAGACGTCGAAGCTGTACGAGGTCTTCTGCAGCACCCGGTCGCCGGTGTCCAGCGGGGTGTGCCCACGCAGCCAGGCCACCCGGTCCACGATGGCCCGGTGACTGACCGTCAGTCCCTTGGGGCGGCCGGTGGAGCCCGAGGTGAAGATGGCGTACGCGGCGTCCTCGGGGCCCAGCTCGGACAGCGGTGCGAGTGGGCCCGGGCGGTCCAGGTCCTCCGGCGCCAGCACGAGCGCGCCGGAGGGCAGGACGTCGGCGTCGTGCAGCAGCCCGCGATGGGCGGCCGCTGCCAGCACCGTCCGCACGCCCGCGTCGGCGAGGATGGCGCGCAGCCGGTCGGCCGGATGGTCGGGTTCGACGGCGACATACGCCCCGCCGGCCTTCAGGACCGCCAGCAGGCACACCAGCAGGTCGACGCTGCGGGGCAGGCAGATGGCGACGATGTCACCGGGACGGACGCCCGAGGCTGCCAGCCGCGCCGCCCTGTGGTCCGAGACGGCGTCCAACTCCGCGTAGCTGAGCGGCTGTTCGCTGCCGACGACGGCCGGGGTCAGGGCGATCGCGTCCGGGGTGAGCCGGGCCTGCGCGGCTACCATGCCGTGCAGGGTCGTGGGCGGCGCGGTGGGAACTGCGGCGGCGGGATCGACAGCCGGGTCGGCGACCGGCCGGCGCTGGGCGGTTGCGGTACTCAACTCGACTGCGCTCCTCGGTTGCGGCCGGTCTGCTCGTGACCGGACTGGTGGTCCTGGTGGTCCTGCTGCGCGGCACCCGGGTGCTCGCGGCGGTCGACCGCGACCACCCGCAGCTCGCTGACGTAGCGTCGGCCCTGGTCGTCGTGCAGCCAGCAGTCGTCGCTGTCGGGCAGCATCTCGGACAGGGTGATCCGGGTCTCCCCGCCGAACTGCTCGACCGTCCGGCGCACGGTCCTGGCCAGCAGCTGGACCAGCATCGGGCTGCGGGTGTCGATGAAGGTCGGCTTCGCCTCGACCGGTGCCACCAGGAAGAACCGGCGCGGCAGCTTGTGCTCGGCCAGCCAGCCGACGGTGGCCAGGTACTCGGCGGCCTCCTCGGTCTTGGCCGGGACGAGCAGCTCGGCGGCCTTCGGCCGCCAGGTCTCGCGCGAGACCACCAGCCGGTCCACGGTCACCCGGGGGGTGTGGTCGCGGGAGGGCAGGATGCCGAAGCGGGTGACGGTGACCATGGTGATCAGCTCGCCGAGCACCTCGATCAGGTCGGACCGGAAGCTGCCGTCGCGGCTGGTGACCATCAGCCGCCCGTCCTCGCGGTGCACTTCGAGGCCGGCGGCGGGGAGCACCTCGCCGGGGGCGCCGCCGCTGTCCTGGCCCGGAGACCAGTAGGTGTACTCGGGGAGCAGCATGGTCAGCGGCGGGTAGGTGCGCGGGCTGACGGCCCGCCAGCTCTTCGGCAGCATCGGCACCACCCGCGGCTGCACCCCGTCGGCGCGCACCATCTCCCACAGGCTGGCCGGGTCGGCGTGCTGCTCGACGAAGAGCCGGCCCTCCAGGGTGTTCAGTGCGGCGTGCAGCTCGCCGAGTACCACCAGGGTCTTCCCGGGTTCCACCGACGCCGCGTCAGGTGCGGCGATCAGCAGGTCCGGGCTGTGGTAGCGGGCGGCCGCCCAACCGGGGCCCTCGCAGTCGAACTCGGCGGCGACAGCCTCGGCCAGGGCGCCCGAGTCCAGGTCCCAGCGGTTGCGCCCGGCCGGGTGGCCGAGCACCCGGTCCCAGCGGGCCCGCAGCTCGACGGCGAGCTCGTCGGTGGGCATGCCGCTCTCGCTGTCGCCGACCAGGCGCGGGCCGAGCAGGAAGGTGAGGGTGCTCAGCGGGATCCGGGTGCTGCCCGAGTCCCGGGTCGCACCGTCGAAAAGGGTGTCGAGCTCGGCGCGGTAGCGCTCGGCCACGGCCGAGGTGAACCAGCGCGCCGAGCGCAGCACCAGGTCCAGGGCGGGCCCGATGTCGTCCAGCAGCCCGGTGCCCAGGCGGGCCGTGGCGGCCCGCCTGGAGTCCTCGACGACCAGGGTCCGGCCGGCGCCGGTCTCGCCCTCGCGCCGCTGGGCGACCTGCCCGGTCCGCTCGGTGAAGTCCTCGGCCAGCGCGGTGAGCGCGGCCAGCACCCGGGGCGGGTCGCCGGCGGCGGCGGCGACCTCGGCGCGCAGCGCCTCCACGGCCTCCAGTTCGGCCAGTGCGCCGGTCCGCGCCGCCTCGTCGGGGACCCGGGACAGCAGCGCACGCAGCCCCGTCCCCGGGTCTCCGCCCAGCGGGACGTCCAGGTCCCAGGTGATGATGCCCTGCTTGACCAGCCGCTCCAGCGCGGCCTGCACCTCCTGCTCCGTACCGAGGCCCGGTGCTCCGAGCCAGGTCAGCTCGTCGGCGATGTCACGGGCCGAGGTCTGCCCGTCGCAGGCCCGCAGCACCGCCGCCTGGGCGGGCGGCAGGACCAGCGGCTTGCGGTAGGGGCGCAGCACCGTGTCGCCCTCGACGTGCACGCTGGGGTTGCGGCGCGGCGCGACATACGGCCGCAGGCCGTGCCGCTCCATCAGGGCCAGGCCCAGCAGGTCGATGCCCCAGCTCTCCCAGTACACCGTGCGCTCGGCGAGCAGCCCCTCGCCCGGGTCCACCGCCAGCGGCGGGTTGTCCTCGCCCCACTCGGCCCAGCCGACGGGTCCGAAGAAGCCGATGGTGTCGTTCTTGGTGCAGTAGCGCTGCAGGTAGGAGACGATCGTCTTCTCCCGCTGGCGCCAGCGGCTGTTGCGGCTGCCGGGCCCGGCCGCGGCGCAGAAGGAGTCGAGCGCGTTGCGGACGAAGCTGGGGTTCTGCCAGGAGATGGCCTCGTGCACCAGCGGCCTGCGGGCGAACTCCTGCACCGCGACGGCCTGGCGCAGCATGGCCGCGTCGTGGTGGACCCGGTAGGCGGCGGCGCGGCGCTTCTGCTCCTCGGCAACGGCTGCCCGCTCCGCCTTGGTGGCGCCGGGGGCGGCCTCCGGGACCGGAGCGGCGGCGAGTGCGGTGAGGGTCTGCTGCCACAGCTGTCCGTCGGCAAGCGCCTCGATCCAGTCGACCGGCATCCCGGCCCCGCGCAGGGCGCTGGTCCGCCACAGGGCGAACTCGCCTCCGGCGAGCGGCAGCTGATGCCCGGCGAGTGCTGCGGTGCGGATCCGCTCCGCCAACACGGCCGGGGCGCTCACTGGTTCACCTTCAGGCCGTCGACGAGCAGTGCGAGCTCGGTGACCGTGGGGTGGTCGAACAGCGCCGAGATCGGCAACTGCACCCCCAACTCGCTGCGCACCCGCGACGCCAACTGCACCGCCACCAGACTGTCACCACCCGCATCGAAAAAGTCCTCGTCAGCGGTCACCTCACCGCCCAACACCTCACGCCAGAGCAGCAACAGCTCCGCGCTGGTGTCCGACGGGTCCGGCTCCGGCAGCGCCTCGGGCGCGGCCTCGACGGCCTCCACACCCCGGGACCGGTCCACCAGCACGGCGAGTTCGGTGACCGTGGGGTGGTCGAACAGCGCCGAGATCGGCAACTGCACCCCCATCTCGCTGCGCACCCGCGACGCCAACTGCACCGCCACCAAGCTGTCACCACCCGCATCGAAGAAGTCCTCGTCAGCGGTCACCTCACCCCCCAACACCTCACGCCAGAGCACCAGCAGCTCCGCGACGGTGTCCGACCGCACCGGCGGCGCGACGGCCACCGCGACCGGTGCCACCGGTGCCACCGCCTCCACGCCCCGGGACCGGTCCACCAGCACGGCGAGTTCGGTGACCGTGGGGTGGTCGAACAGCGCCGAGATCGGCAACTGCACCCCCATCTCGCTGCGCACCCGCGACGCCAACTGCACCGCCACCAGACTGTCACCACCCGCATCGAAGAAGTCCTCGTCAGCGGTCACCTCGGCGCCCAGTACCTCGCGCCAGAGCACCAGCAGCTGTTCCTCGGTCCGCGACGCCTCGGGAACCGCGGGGGCGTCGGGTACGACGACGGCCTCCGAGGCCGCCGGCGCCTTGCGCGCGGTCGCCCGTGCGGCGGCGATCGTGGTGGCCGTGACCCCGCCGGCCCGGGCCAGCTTGCGGGCCAGGCCCTCCGTGGTGACCACGACCTGGGGGCCGAGGTCGGTGGCGAGCAGGGCCCGGAACAGCCTCGCACCGTGCTCGGTGGTCAGCGCGTTCTCGATGAGCGGGGCCGGCGCTGCCGCGGCGGGGACCGGCCGCGGCGCGGCGGTGCGCGTGGCGGCTGCGGTCTGCGCGGTGGCGCTGCGGACCAGGCCCGCGTCCACCACCCGCATCCCGAAGCCCTCGATCTCGACCAGGACCCGGCCGTCGGGGGCGATCAGGCTGATGTCGCGCACCAGCATCCGCCGTCCGTCGCCGTCCGCGGTGCGCACATGCGCGTGGAACCGCTCCGGCAGCGGTGCGTGCACCAACACCCGGCGGTAGGTGAACGGCAGCGCCCTGGTGTCGCCGGTGCGGACCGCGAAGGCCGTGCCGCCGTCCAGCAGCGCCGGGTGCAGGACGAAGTCGTCCAGGTCGGCGGTGTACCCGGACGGCAGCCTGACCTCGACCAGGGACTCGCCGACGCCCTCGTGGACCGCGACGACGTTGCGCCAGCGCGGCCCGCCGGACACCAGGCCCTCGCTGGCGTCGTACGCGGGGGTCTCGGCCTGCTGCGGGCAGCGGGCCAGGATGCCCTGGAGGTCGACCCGGGCGGCGGCCGGGGCGTCGCCGCGCACCCGGGCGGTGCCGCCGGCGTGCACGGGGGCCGCGCCGCCGTCGGTGGCCGGGGTGGTCACCTCGAAGCGCCAGGAGTCGCCCTCGGGGGTGAGCCTGACCCGCAGCTCCTGGGTGCCGGCCACGACCACCGGGGTGGTGAACATCAGGTCACCGATCTCGACCGGGCCGCTCGACGCGGAGGGGGCGGCGGCGAGGGCCGCGGCGCGTGCGATCTCCACATAGGCGGTGCCGGGCAGGACGGCCGCGCCACCGATCCGGTGCTCGTCCAGCGGCCACAGCCGCTCGTCCAGCAGCGTCTCGAACTCCACCACGCCGTCCGCCGCGACCGTCCTGCGGTGCAGCAGCGGGTGGTGGACGGCTCGACGCGGGCCCTGCTGCTGCGCGCCGCCGCCGCTCTGCAGCGCGCGGAAGGCGGTGGAGGCGGAGCCGCTGTTGTCGACCGCCATGCCGACCTCGGCCCAGGAGGGCCAGTTGATCGACAGGGTGCGGGCCCGGCGCGAGCGCTGGTGTGCGAAGGCGTCCAGGAAGGCGTTGGCGGCGGCGTAGTCGGACAGGCCGAACTCGCCGGTGACCGCGGCGACGGAGGAGAACAGCACCATGAAGTCGAGGTCGGGGCAGAGCTCGTCGAGCAGCAGGGTGCCGGTGATCTTCGGGGCGAGCACGCTGCTCGCCCTGTCCAGGTCCTTCAGGGCCAGGATGCCGCCTCCGGCGATGCCCGCCGAGTGCACCACCCCGTGGATCGGGCCGAACTCGGCCCGCACCTGGTCCAGGGCGGGTGCCAGCGAGTCGCGCTCGGCAACGTCGGCGGCGAGGGCCAGCACGGTGCTGCCGCCCTTCTCCAACTCCTCGATCGTGCGCAGCGCGTCGCGCAGACCCGCACCGGAGGGGTCCTGGTCGGCGAGCAGAGCGGACCACTGGGCGCGCGGCGGCAGGCCGCGGCGGCCGAGCAGGGCCAGGCGGACCGGGGCCGCCGAGGCCAGCTCGCGGGCGGCGACCAGGCCCAGGGCGCCGAGCCCGCCGGTGACGACATAGGTCCCGCCGGTCCTGACCAGGGCCGCGAAGCCCGCGTCCGAGGGCTCGGGCACGGCGACCGGGGCGGGGATCCAGCGGCGGCCGCCGCGCAGCGCGAGCCTGTCGGCGCCGTCCTCGTCGGCGAGTTCCGCCAGCAGCGCGGACGGGTCGAACCGGCCGTCCTGGAAGGCGATGTCGAGCAGGCGGGTGCGCAGGTTCTCGGACTCCTTCGCGGCCGCGGACAGCAGCCCGGTCGCGGTGGCGCGGGCGGGGACCAGCGGGTCGGTGCCGGAGACGTCCCACACGCCGGTGCTGACCATGCTCAGCCGGACCCGGCGTCCGGTGCAGACGTCGGAGACCGCCCGGACCAGGTTCAGCAGGGCGACGAAGCCGTCCCTGTGCCACTGCTCGGCTGCCTGGAGGCCCGTCAGTTCACCGGTGTCGCCCAGCCAGCAGCCGACGATCTCCAGCGGGCGGTCGTCCCCCTCCACGGCGGACCGCAGCAGGGCCGCGACCGCGGACAGGTCCGACGGGTCGACGGTGCCGCCGGAGGCGGTGCCACCGGACAGGACGGCGCTGGTGACCCGGGCGCCGCGGTCACCCAGCAGGCCCACGAGCCCGGTCGCGGCGGTGGTCCCGTCGGAGAGCACCAGCCAGACGCGGTCCGCGGGGTCACCGGCCGTGGCGGCGGCGGGGCCGCGCAGCCGCCAGCCGGGGACGGTCAGCCGGTCGTCCTCGACCGGCTCGGCCTTCACCGGCTCGGGCTGGGCGGCAGCCTGGACCGCCGCCGGGGCCGGGGCCGCGGCAGGAGCCTGGACCGGGTCCGGCTCGATCCAGTACGGGCGGCGCTGGTAGGGGTACTCGGGCAGCGGCACCACGCGCGCCGCCCCTCCGGTGACGGAGGCGTCGACGGCGTGCCGGTCCACGGACGCGCCCAGCTCCCAGAGCCGCCCGGCGGCGCTCAGCAGCGTCTGCGTGGTCTCGTGCTCCTGGCCGCGCCGGGGTGCCAGCGGCACCACCGCCCGCCGCGGCGCCCGCAGTTCGGGCAGCCGGCGCAGCTGGGCGGTCAGGCCCTGGCCCGGGCCGACCTCGACCAGCAGCAGCGACTCGTCGGCCAGCAGGGTCTGCACCCCCTCGTGGAAGCGCACCGTGCCGCGCAGCTGGCGGGCCCAGTAGTCGGGGTCGGTCGCCTGCTCCTCGGTCATCCAGGTGCCGGTGAGGTTGGAGAGCAGGCGGATGCCGGGCGCGGTACGGGTGGTGGCGGCCACGGCCTCGGCCAGCTCGGCGGCGGCCGGTGCGACCAGCCGGGAGTGGAAGGCGTGCGACGTGCGCAGCCGGGTGCAGCGGTGGCCCAGGGCCCGCAGCTGCGTCTCGACCCGGTCGACGGCGTCGATGGTGCCGGCCAGCACGCTGGAGGTGGGGCCGTTGACGACCGCGAGCTCCACCTCGGTCAGCCAGGGGGCGAGGTCCTCGGGGGCCAGCGGCACCGCGAGCATCGCCCCCGGCGTGGTGGCCTGGACCAGGCGGCCGCGCCTGGCGATCAGCCGCAGCGCGTCGTCCGGCTGGAACACTCCGGCGAGGGTGGCGGCGACCAGTTCGCCGACGCTGTGGCCGAGCAGGGCGGCGGGGCGGACACCCAAGGAGTCCAGCAGCTGGGCCATCGCCCATTCCACGGCGAACAGCGCGGGCTGGGCGACCTCGGTCTGCCGGAGCCTGCGCTCGGCGGCCTGGTCGTCCGGGTCGGCGGTGACCAGCAGCTCGTGCAGGTCCGCGTCGAGTTCGCCGCGCAGCACCGCGGTGCAGTGGTCGAGCGCGGTCCGGAACACGGGCTGGGTGCGGTGGAGTTCGCGGGCCATCCCGGGGTACTGGGCGCCCTGGCCGGGGAACAGGAAGGCGACCGGGCGCTCGGAGCGGACCGGCTCGGACTCCCCCGCCGCGTCGGTGGCGGCGATCAGCGCGGCCACCGCGTCGTCGGGGTCGGCGGCGACCACCGCACGCCGGTGCGGCAGTGCGCGGCGGCCGGTGGTGACGGTGTGGGCCACGTCCGACAGGGCGTCACTGCTGGTGCTCAGGTGCGCGGCCAGCCGGTCCGCCGACTCGCCCAGGGCCTTGGCGGTGCGGGCCGAGAGGGTGAGCAGCACGGGCCCCTGCACCGGCTCGGCCGGCGGGCGCGGGGGTGCCTGCTCGAGGATGATGTGGGCGTTGGTGCCGCCGATGCCGAAGGAGCTGACGGCGGCGCGGCGCGGGTGGTGCTCCGATCCGGCCCAGGGCCTGGTCTCGGCCGTGACCTCGAACGGCGTACTGGCGAAGTCGATGCGGGGGTTGGGGCTGCGGAAGTGCACGGTGCCGGGGATGACCCCGCGCTCGACCGCGAACACCGCCTTGATCAGTCCGGCGATGCCGGCCGCCGGGCCGAGGTGCCCGATGTTGGACTTGACCGAACCGAGCACGCAGTACTGGTTCTTGTCGGTGTAGCGACGGAAGGCCCGGGTGAGCGCCTCCACCTCGATCGGGTCACCGAGCTGGGTGGCCGTGCCGTGGCCCTCGACATAGCCGATGGTGGCTGGGTCGACGTCGGCCATCGCCAGGGCCTCGGCGACGGTGGTGAGCTGCCCCTCGACGCTCGGCGCGGTGAAGCCTGCCTTGCGGGAGCCGTCGTTGCCGATGGCCGAACCGCGCAGCACGGCCAGGATGTTGTCGCCGTCGGCCTCTGCGTCCTCCAGCCGCTTGAGCACGACCGCGCCCACCCCGCTGCCGAAGGTGGTGCCGCCGGCGTCGGCGTCGTAGGAGCGGCAGAGCCCGTCCGGGGAGTAGATGCTGCCGGGGACCCAGTGGTAGCCCTTGGCGTAGGGCATCTCGACCTCGACCCCGCCGGCGATCGCCAGGTCGCACTCGCCGTTGGCGATGGCCTGGCAGGCCAGGTGGACCGCTACCAGCGAGGTGGAGCAGGCGGTGGCGATGGTCATGGCCGGGCCGTCCAGGCCGAGCTTGTAGGAGACGATGGTGCTGATGTAGTCGTTGTGGTTGGTGGTCTGGATGCCCACCTCGCCGTAGGTGCGCACCGCGTCGGCGTTGCGGCGCACATTGAGGTCGGCGTAGCGGTTGGTCGCCCCGCCGGCGTAGACGCCGATCCGGTGCCGGATGCCGCTGGGGTCGACCCCGGCGTGCTCCAGCGCGGTGTAGGCGGTCTCCAGGAACAGCCGCTGCTGCGGGTCGCGGGCCTCGGCCTCGCGCTCGCTCATCCCGAACAGCGGCGCGTCGAACTCGGTCATGCCGGGCAGCAGCGGCGCGGCCTTGACATAGGACGGGTCGGCGATCTCCTCCGCGGTGGCCCCTGCGGCCAGCAGCTGATCGTCCGTCAGTTCGGTGACGCAGTCCTTGACTGCGACCAGGTTCGACCAGTATTCGGCGGCGTTGCCGGCGCCGGGAAAGCGTCCGGCGAGTCCGATGACGGCGATGCCGTCCAGTGCGCGGTCGAGCATCGACGTCTCCTTGCGTTCGGTGGAGTCAGTGGGGGTGAGGTGCTGATCGCTGGTCACGCGGCGCTCTCCTCTGCGGGCTTGCCGCGGCCGGGCACGACGACCGTGCGCACCGCGCGGCTGGCGGTGGCGGCGACGGCCAGCACCAGCATGAATCCGGACAGCGCCAGCACCGTGGTGCGGCCGCTGAAGTGACTGAGCATCAGGCCGCCGACCAGCGAGCCGATCGGCAGGGCGCCGTAGGCGAGCAGGGTGACGGCGGAGGTCACCCTGCCCTGCAGGTGGTCCGGCGTGATCAGGTAGCGGAACACCTCGACGGCGACGTTCCACACCGGTCCGGCGAAGCAGATCCCCGCCACGGTGATGCCGATCAGCAGCGGGCTGCGGCTGAACGCGACCAGCGGGACCAGGATCGCCCAGATCCAGTTGGCGCCGATCACGATGGCCGCCAGCGAGGTGTGCCGACGGAACCAGGTGGCGCAGAACGATCCCACCGCGCCGCCGATCCCGGCCGCGGCGAGCACATAGCCGATCTCGGCCCCGGAGGCGTGCGCCTGGTGCAGCAGCACGATCACGGCCAGGAAGAGCGCCTGGAACAGCAGGTTGCTGCCGGCCACCAGCACGGTGGCGACCCGGACGAAGGGCTGGCGCACCACCCAGCCGACGCCCTCCTTGATCTCGGCCAGCACCCCGGGACCGCCCTCGGCGGGCCTGGCCTCCTGCTTCTGGAACGGCCTGCGGACCAGCAGCAGCGCGACCAGGGAGACCAGGTAGCTGGCGGCGTCGGCCACGAACGGCAGGCTGCGGGCCAGGCCCAGCAGCACACCGCCGAGCGGCTTGCCGAAGACCATCGCCGCACGGTCCCTGGCCTCGCTGCGGGCGACGGCGCTGTCCAGGTCCTCCTCGCGGACCACATTGCGCACGGCGGCCTGCCCGGCGATCCCGGCCAGCACCGTGAAGGCGCCCTCGACCGCGCAGACCGCCAGGATCTGCCACAGCCAGAAGTGGCCGAGGAACAGGGCCGCGGCGACACTGCCCAGGCAGGCGGCGCGGACCGCGTCACAGACGATCATCAGGTGCTTGCGGTTGAGCCGGTCGACCAGCACGCCCGCGTGCAGCGGCAGCATCAGGTTGGGCAGGGTGTTGGCGAAGCCGACCAGGCCGGCCTTGACCGGCGAGCCGGTGGCGGCGAGCACCAGCAGCGGGTAGGCGAGGTTGCTGATGCTGCTGCCCAGCGCGGAGACCGCGGAGCCGGTCCACACCAGCTTGTAGTCCCGGTTGCGGCGCAGCGGCGGGAGCGCGGGGGCCTCCTCGGCGACCCGGGTGACGGCGGGGGCGCTCATCGCTGCTCACCCCCGCCCAGGCTCCACTCGAGCGCGGCCATGGCACCGAAGAGCTTGTTGTGGGCCTGGGCGAAGGCGATGGACACGGGGCCGTCCAGGACCTCGGCGGTGACCTCCTCACCCCGGTGGGCGGGCAGGTCGTGCATGAACACCCGGGCGCCGGTGGCGGTCAGCACCTCGTCGTCGACCCGGAACGGTTCGAAGTCGCTGCGCCAGTCGGGGTCGGGCTTGCTGGACCCGGTCGTCTGCCAGCGCGCGGTGTAGACGGCGTGCAGGTCCTCCGGCAGCTCCTCCATGTCGTGGCGCTCGAGCACCTCGCCGCCGTTCTCCTTGGCGTGCGCCTGGGCCGCGGCCAGGATGCCGGGGTCCACGCCGTAGCCGGACGGGGTGCGCAGGGTCAGCCGCACCCCGGGGAACCGGCTGAGGCTGAGTGCCAGGGCGGTCGCGGTGCTGTTGCCCTCGCCCGCGTAGAGCACCCGCAGGCCCTCCAGCGACTCGAACTGCCGTAGCAGCATGGTGCAGTCGGCCAGGCCCTGGGTGGGGTGCTCGGTCTCGCTCATGGCGTTGATCACGGACATCGAGGGGTGGGCGGCCAGCGTGCGCAGCTCCCGGTCGCTGCCCGCGGTGCGGGCGACCAGGCAGTCGAGCATGCCGGAGAGCACCAGTGCGGTGTCCTCGGGCGTCTCGCCGGTGTTCTCCTGCAGGTCCGCCGGACCGTAGGAGATGATCCGGGCGCCGAGGCGCAGGGCCGCGGCCGAGAACGAGGTACGGGTCCTGGTGGAGGTCTTGCGGAAGTAGATCCCGACGACGGCGTCGGCGACCGAGGGGTCGGCCGGACTGCCTCCGGCGAACTCGGCGCCGCGCCGGACCAGGTGCCGCACCTGGTCGTCGGTCAGATCCAGCAGCGACAACAGGTTGCGCCGCTGGGGCCCAGTGGCCTGACTGGTCATGGCTCAGTTCTCCTTCTCTGTCTGCCAGATGTGGTCAAGGACTGCCACCAGGCGGGTGAGGTACGGGGGTTGCAGCACACCGAGGTGGCTGCCGGGGACGCGGTGCACCCGCGAGCCGCCGCCGGCCAGGGCCTCCCAGCGCCGCAGGTACTCGGGGTAGCCCAGGTTGCCGATGGCCGTGTGCGCGGCCTCGGCGAGCTCGTCCCCGGCGATCAGGTCGAACCCGATCTCCGCGGGGCGGTAGCGGTGGCCGACGGTGGAGGCGCGCAGCGCACGCCAGACCTCGACCCGCTCCAGGTATCCGTCGTCCACGGTGGCCTCGGTGATCACCAGGCCGCCGTCGTCCACGATGTACTGCAGCAGGGGCACCGCGCTGCGGCGCAGCTCGGCGGCCCGCTCCGGGTCGTCGGTGCCGCGCAGTTCGCGCAGCACCGCGTCGGCGCGGTCGAACAGCTGCAGGTCGGCGCTGTCCGGGTCGCCGTCCTGGGTGTCGGCGACCGGGTCGAGCAGGACCAGCTTGACCTGCTCGCCCTGCCCGGTCAGTCGGCGGGCCATCTCCCAGGCGATCGGGCCTCCGGCGCACCAGCCCAGCAGCCGGTAGGGGCCTGCCTGCTGACGGGCCTGCAGCTGCGCGAGGTAGCGCCCGGCAAGCGTGTCGACGTCGGCGGCGGCCAGCGCCGGGTCGGACAGTCCCGGGTGCTCGAACGCGACCACCGGACGGCCGGGGGCCAGCTGCCGGGCCAGGTCGCGGAACCAGTGCACGCTGCCGCCACCGGGGTGCACCGCGAACACCGGCTGCAGTGAACCCTCCTGGCGGAGCATCACCACATCGTCGGCGCGCTGTACGAGCTCCCCGCCGGTGCCCGCCCGCTTGGCCTCGACGGCCGCGGCGAGGGCGGCGACGGTGCGGTGGTGCTGCATCTCGCGCATGCCCACCTCGATCCCGGCCGCCGTGCGCAGCCGGACCACGGCCTGCATGGCCAGCAGCGAGTGGCCTCCGACGCGGAAGAAGTCGTCCTCGACGCCGAGCGCGTCCAGCCCCAGCACATCGGCCCAGACCCGGGCGATCTGCCGTTCCAGCCCGGTGCGCGGGGCCACCGCGGTGGCGGCGGCCGCGGCACGCAGGTCGGGGACCGGCAGTGCCTTGCGGTCGACCTTGCCCGAGGCCGTGGTGGGCATCGTCTCCAGCATCGCGAAGTGCGCCGGCACCATGTACTCCGGCAGCCGCTCGCGCAGGAAGGCGACCAGCTCCGAGTCCTCGGGGTGTTCCCCGTCCGTCACCAGGTAGGCGACGATGCGCGGTTCGCCGCCGTCGCGGCGCACCACGACCACGGCCTGGCGGACCGCCGGGTGCTGGTGCAGCAGCGCCTCGATCTCGCCCAGCTCGATCCGGAAGCCGCGGATCTTGACCTGGAAGTCGAGCCGCCCCAGATAGTCGATCCGCCCGTCGGCGAGCATCCTGGCCCGGTCCCCGGTGCGGTAGAGCCTGCTGCCCGGGGTGGCGCCGTGCGGGTCGGGGACGAACCGGTCGGCGGTCAGGCCGGGCCGGCCCAGGTAGCCGCGGGCGATGCCCACACCGCTGATGCACAGCTCCCCCGGTGCCCCGACCGGCACCGGCCGCAGGTCCGCGCCCAGCACCACGGCCCTGGTGTCCGGCATCGCCCGGCCGATGGTCGGCCGCTCGGGCCGTCCGGGGGCGATCTCCTCACCGGTGGTCACCACGGTGTACTCGGTGGGTCCGTAGAGGTTGAAGAACCGGGTCCGCCCGGCCCAGGTATCGGCCAGCGCCCGGGTGCACTCCTCGCCGATGACGCTGACCGTGCGCGGCGCACAGGCGTCCGGGGAGAGCAGGGCGAGCGCGGAGGGCACGGTGACCAAGTGGTCCACCCGCTGACGCCGGATCAGCTCGGCCAGCGGGTCACCCGGCATCAGCTCGTCGGCCGGTGCCAGGACCAGGGTCGCGCCGCTGCCCAGGGTCATCAGGATCTCCAGCACGGAGACGTCGAAGACGGTCGCGCAGAACTGCAGCACCCGGTCCCCCGGGGCCACGCCCAGCAGTTCGGCGTGCGAGCGGACCAGGTTGTGCAGCCCCCGGTGCTCGACCACCACGCCCTTGGGGCGGCCGGTGGAGCCCGAGGTGTAGATCACATAGGCGGCGTCGCCGTCGTGCGGCCGCACCGCCGGGGCCGGGGCGTGCCCCAGGTCTCCCGGGAGGACGGTGCGCTCCTCGGGGATCCCCAGCCGCAGCGCGGTCGCGGGGGTGGTGACGGCGGCGGCGACGGCCGCGTCGTCCAGCACGTAGGCCAGCCGGTCCTGGGGGTGCGCGGGATCGAGCGGCACAAAGGCCGCGCCGATCCTGGAGACGGCGAGCATCGCGGCGATGGCCTCGATGCCGCGCGGCAGGCAGACCGCCACCCGGTCCCCCTGACCCACTCCGGCTGCGGCCAGCCGCCCGGACAGCTCGGCCGCCCGTGCGCCCAGGCCGGCGTAGCTGAGCTCCTCGTCGCCGTAGACCAGCGCGGTGGCCCCGGGGGTGTCCCTGATCCAGTCCTCGACCAGGTCGCCCAGCGGGCGCGGGGGCACGGAGCCACCGGCCATCACCGGCCCGTCCGCCAGGGCCCTGGCCCGCTCGGCGGCCGGCAGCGGAAGCAGCTGCGGGCAGCCGTCGGGATCGGCGGCCATCGCTGCCAGCACCTCCGCGTACAGCTCGGCGAGCATCGCCGCGCGTTCGCGGCCGACCCTCCGTGCGTCGAAGGTCAGCACCAGCCGGCCCCACTCGGTGCTGACGGCGAGCGGGAACTCATTGGGGCTGTCGTCGATGCTGGCGTCGCTGTCGAGCAGTTCCTCGTCCAGGACGTGGAAGTTGAGGTAGTTGAACATCACCTCCAGCGGCGGGACCGCGGTCCCGGTACCGCGCCGGAGCGCCGCCAGCGGGTAGCGCCGGTGCGGCAGCAGGGCCACCTCCTCGGCGAACACCGCGGCCACCAGCTCGCGCCAGCTCGCCGCGGGCCGGGGCGAGAGCAGCGGCACGACATTGAGGTGCATGCCCAGCAGCCGGTCCCCGTCCAGCTGCTCCGGACGGCTGTTGGTGACCAGCCCGGACAGGAAAGCGGGCTGGTCGGTCAGCCGGCCGAGCACCGTGAGGTGCGCGGCCAGCAGCACGCTCTTGAGGGGTGCGCCTGCCGCGCGTCCCAGGTCCTGCAGGGCGGGGAGCAGCTCCGCGAAGGGCACCCGCACGTCGTAGCCGCCGGCGTCCGCCTGCGGATCCGCCCAGGACTCGGGCAGCGGCAGCACCTCGCCCTGCTCGACCCGGGAGGCCCAGAACGCGGCGTGGGAGGGGTCGGCCAGGGCCTTGCGCTCCAGCGCGACCACCTCGGCGAAGCGGACGGCCGGCGGAGCGGTATCCGCCTGCGGCCGGGCCTCGCGGGCGTCGCGGTAGCGCTGGAGCAGCTCGGTGAGCAGCGAGTTGTGGCTCCAGCCGTCGAGGATCGCGTGGCACTCGACGAACAGCAGCCGCCAGCGGTCCTCGCTCTCCTGCAGCACCCGCAGCCGCCACAGCGGGGAACGGGCGGTGAGGTCGATCGGCTCGGCCCGCTCGTCGCGGACCGCCTCCAGCACCGCTGCCTCCCGCTCCTCGGGGGCCAGCGCCCGCAGGTCCGAGTGCCGGATCTCGACTTCGGCCCCGGCGTGCACCAGTTGCAGCGGCTCGGACAGCGACAGTTCGACGGAGGTGCGCAGCAGTTCGTGGCGGGCGGTGACGGTGTCGACAGCGGTCCGCAGCGCCCCGTGGTCGAACGGCGCGTCGTCGCGGACCAGATAGCCCGTCACATTGTGGTAGAGCAGCCGCTCGGAGTCCGCCATCATCTCGTAGACCATGCCGCTCTGGACCTCGGTGAGCGGGTAGGCGTCCACCAGGCCGGCCGGCAGCGCGGCCAGGTCCCCGGGGCGCACCAGGGCGAAGGGCTCGACCCGGGCGGTGTCCACCGGCTCCGCTCCGGCCTGGAGCGGAGCGGCGAGTTCGGCGACGCTCTGCCGACGGAACATGTCCTGCACCGTCAGCTCGTAGCCCCGCTCACGCAGCCGCCCGACCACCCGTACCGCGCGGATCGAGTCGCCACCGAGCTCGAAGAAGTTGTCGAACACCCCCACGTGGCCCAGTTCCAGCACCTCTCCCCAGACCTCGGCGAGATCGCTCTCGACCGGGGTCCGCGGCAGCACGTACTCCTGCCCGGCGAGCAGCCGGTCCTTGCCCGGGTCGGGCAGGGCGCGGCGGTCGACCTTGCCGTTGACGGTCAGCGGCAGGGCGTCCAGCGCCACGAAGACGGCGGGCACCATGTAGGAGGGCAGCCGACGGCCCAGGCCGGTCCGCAGCAGGCCGAGGTCCACCTCGGTGGCGGCGGCCGGGACCAGGTAGCCGACCAGCTGCCTGTCCCCGGCGGCGGTGTCGCAGACCGTGACGACGGCCGCGTCGACCTGCGGGTCGGCGATCAGCGCGCTCTCGATCTCGCCCAGTTCGATCCGGAAGCCCCGGATCTTGACCTGGCCGTCGATCCGGCCCAGGAACTCGACCTCGCCGTCCGGGAGCAGCCGGGCGCGGTCCCCGGCGCGGTAGAGCCGGGCTCCCGGCTCGCCGCCGAAGGGGTCGGGGACGAAGCGCTGGGCGGTCAGCCCGGGGCGGTCGAGGTAGCCGCGGGCCACGCCGGGCCCGCCGACGTAGATCTCGCCGGGCACGCCCACCGGGACGGGGTTCATCGCCGAGTCCAGGACGTGGAAGCGCAGGTCGGGGATCGGGCCGCCGATCGGGCTGCGGCTGCCCGCCCGGCCGGTGTCGTCGAGGGTCATCGGACGGTACGTCACATGGACGGTGGTCTCGGTGATCCCGTACATGTTGATCAGCCGCGGTGCCCGGTCGCCGAAGCGCTCGAACCAGGGCACCAGCGCGCCGGGGTCCAGCGCCTCGCCGCCGAAGACGACCGCGCGCAGCGCCAGGCCCGCCGAGGCCTCCGGGTCGGCGAGGGTGGCGGCGACCAGTCCGCTGAACGCGGACGGGGTCTGGTTGAGCACCGTGACCTGCTCGCGGACCAGCAGCTGCAGCAGGTCCTGCGGGGAGCGCGAGACCTCGTAGGGGACGACGACCAGTCGGCCGCCGTGCGCCAGCGCGCCCCAGATCTCCCAGACCGAGAAGTCGAAGGCGTAGGAGTGGAAGAAGGTCCAGGTGTCCTCGGGGCCGAAGCCGAAGTCCGGGGCGGTGGTGGTGAACAGCCGGGCGACGTTGCGGTGGGTGACCATCACGCCCTTGGGGCGTCCGGTCGAGCCCGAGGTGTAGATCACATAGGCGAGGTCGTCCTCGGTCACGCCGGTGACCGGGGGCTCGGCCGGGTGCCGGGCCAGCTGTGCCGCGGTCGCCGGATCGTCCAGGCGCAGCACCCGGTCGATGGAGTCGGCCGTGACCGGGCCGACCCCCTGCTCGGTGAGCAGGATCCGCACGCCCGCGTCCTCGGCCATGAAGGCCAGCCGGTCCTCGGGGGCGTCCGGGTCGAGCGGCAGATAGGCGGCGCCGGCCCTGAGGATCCCCAGCAGGGCGGTGACCAGTCCGGTCCCCCGCCGCATCTGCACCCCGACCAGGCTGCCGGGACCGGCGCCCAGGGAGCGCAGCTCATGGGCGAGCCGGTTGGCCGAGGCCTCCAGCTCCCGGTAGGTGATCCGGTGCTCGCCGCAGGTGACGGCCACGGTGTGCGGGAGCAGGGCGGCCTGACGGCTGATCAGTTCGTGGATCGGCGTGCCCGGCGCGCGGTCGGGCGTGGTCCCGGTCCGCGGCCCGGAGGCCCGCTCCGCGTCGGTGCGCAGGTCGAGGCCGCTGATGGGCCGGTCGGGGGCGGCCACGGCGGCGCTCAGCAGCTGGACCAGGTGCCCGGCGATGCGCTCCGCGGTGGTCCGGTCGAACAGGGCCGTGGCGTACCCGAGTTGCCCGGCGAAGGAGTCGTCGGACCGCTGCTGCAGCGCGAAGGCCAGGTCGAACTTGGCCGGGGCCCAGCCGACCGGCTCGGGGACGAAGGCCGGCACCCCGCCGGCCGGCTCGGCCGCACCGACGTTCTCCACGGTCAGGCTGACCTGGAACAGCGGGTTGCGGGAGAGGTCCCGGCCCGGCCGCAGCTCCCTGACCAGCGTGTCGAACGGCACGTCCGGGTTGGCGTAGGCGGCCAGGGCACCGGCGCGGGCGCGGTCGAGCAGCTGCGCGAAGGAGGGGTCGTCCGAGGTGTCGGCGCGCAGCACCAGGGTGTTCGCGAAGAACCCGATCAGCGGCTCCGACTCCGCCACCGTGCGCCCGGCGACGGGGGTGCCGACCGCCGTGTCGGGCTGTCCGCTGTAGCGGGCGAGCAGCGCCTGCACGGCTGCCAGCACGGTCATGAACGGCGTGGCGGAGTGCCGGCGGCCGAGGTCGATCAGTCGGCGGCCCAGTTCGGCGGGCAGGTCGAGGTCGACCGCCGCCCCGGAGGAGTCCCACTCCGGCGGATGCGGCCGGTCGGTGGGCAGCTGCAGCGGGGAGAGCCCAGCCAGCGCCTCGCGCCAGTGGTCGAGCTGGGACTGCCCGGCCGGGGAGCGCAGCAGCTCGGCCTGCCGGGCGGCGACGTCCGCGTACTGGGCGCGCAGCGGTGCGAGCGGCGATTCGCGGTGCTCGGCGAAGGCCCGGTACAGGGCCGTCAGTTCACCGGTCAGGACCTCAGCCGACCAGCCGTCGAAGGCGATGTGATGGACCGTCACCAGCAGCAGGTGCTCCTGCTCGGCCAGCCGCACCAGCAGGGCGCGGATCGGCTGCTCGGCCGCCAGGTCGAAGCCCCGCTGCCCCTCGGACTCCAGCAGGGCGGCCAACCTGTCCCGGCGCCGGCTCTCCGGCAGCCCGGACAGGTCGACCCGCTCGGGCACGAAGGGGCCGGGCGCGTCGATCGCCTGCTCACCGTCGCCGTCACCGGGAAGGTAGCGGGTGCGGAGTACCTCGTGCCGGGCGGTCAGCGCCCGGTCCAGGGCCCGGTTGTCCAGCGCTCCGCGCAGCCGCAGGGCCACCGGCACCAGGTAGGCGGCGCCGCCGGTACCCAGCTGCTCCATCAGCCAGATGCGGTGCTGGCCCGGGGAGAGCGGCAGGGGTCCGCCCCGGGGCAGCAGCGGCACGGCGGCCGGGGCCAGGTCGCCGCCGGCCGGTGCGCCGGGGGCCTTTCCGGCCAGCCGCCGGGCCAGCAGTGCCTGGCGCAGCGCCGCGCGGTCGCGCGGGGGGCCCGCGGGCGCGCTGCTCGGGTCGGTCAGGGTCTGGTCGGTCACAGCAAGCCCTCTTCCTGTGCGAGGAGCATGTCGAGCTCCTCGTCCGATAGCTCGTCGACGTCGTTCTCGACCGCTTCGCGGACCATGCGGGCATGGGCCGCGACGGTGGTGTGCTCAAAGAACAGGCGGAGCGTCAGCGCGACGCCGAAGGTCTCCTCGACCAGCAGCCGCAGCCGCGTGGCGAGCAGCGAGTGCCCGCCGAGGTCGAAGAAGAAGTCGTCCTGGACACCGACCCGGTCGACGCCGAGCACCTGCTGCCACAGGCTGCACAGCCGCTCCTCCAGGGCGTCGCCCGGCGGGACGTACTCGCGTCCGGCGAGCAGCTCGGCCAGCTGCGGCGCGGGCAGGGCCTTGCGGTCCACCTTGCCGTTGCGGGTCACCGGGAAGGCCGCCATCGGCACGAACACGGCCGGGACCATGTGGGCGGGCAGCCTGGACCGCAGGAACTCGCGCAGCCTGTCCACCGACCCCCCGTCGCGCAGCACCACATAGGCGACCAGGGCCCGGTCGCCGGCCCGCAGTTCACGGGCCTCGACGGCGGTCGCCGCCACCTCGGGGTGAGCGGCGAGCACGTTCTCGACCTCCCCGGGCTCGATCCGGTAGCCGCGGATCTTGACCTGGCGGTCGGCCCGGCCGATGAACTCGATCACGCCGTCGTGCCGGGCGCGGACCAGGTCCCCGGTCCGGTAGAGGCGCGATCCCGGGGCACCGAGGGGGTCGGGCACGAAGCGGTCGGCGGTCAGGTCGGGCCGCGCCAGGTAGCCGCGGGCGACCCGGGTGCCGCCGATGTGCAGCTCCCCGGCCACGCCCGGCGGCACGGGCTGCTGCCACCGGTCCAGCACCCGTGCCACGGTGCCCACCAGCGGGCGGCCGATGGGGAGCGCGGCGCCGTCCTGCTCCGGGACCGGCCCGTGGCCGATCTCGTGGAAGGTGCAGGCGATGGTCGCCTCGGTGGGACCGTAGGTGCAGCCGAAGGCTCCCGGCAGGCCGGTGTCCGCCCAGCGGCGGGCGTCGAGCCCGGTCACCACGTCCCCGCCGACGCTCATCAGCTCCAGTGCCCGGAGCCGTCGGTCGCCGGGGCGCAGCCGGTCGAGCAGCTCCCGGTAGTAGACCGGGGTCACGTCGAGCACGGTGACCTTCAACTTCTCGATCTGGCCCAGAAGTTCGTCGGGCGACACCGCACGGGGGTCGAGCACGACCACGGCGGCGCCCGCCGTCAGCGGTGCGGCGATCTGGTCCATCGAGGCGTCGAAGCTGACCGCCGCCATCAGGGCGAACCGGGCCCCCGGGCGCAGCCGGTAGGCCTGGACCATGACATGGCAGTGCTCGACGTAGGAGCGGTGCTCGATCATCACGCCCTTGGGGCGGCCGGTCGAGCCCGAGGTGTAGATGACATAGGCCAGGTCCGTCGGGCACACCGGCTCGGGCCCGGTGCAGGGCCCTGCGGTATCGGTCCCGTCGAAGCGCAGCACCGTGACGGTCGCGGACGGGATGGCGGGGGCGGTCGCCGCGAGGGTGACCACCACCTGGGCGCCGCTCTCCTCGAGCAGGGCGGCCAGCCGTTCCGAGGGGTCCGAGGGGTCGATCGGCAGGTAGCAGCCGCCCGCCTTGAGGATCCCGAGCCAGGCCACCACCAGCCGGTGGTCGCGCGGCATCGCACCGGCGACCACGGTTCCCGGGCGGACCCCGGCGGCGCGCAGCCGGGCCGCCAGCCCGTCGGCCTGCGCGTTGAGCTCCGTATAGCTGAGCACCGCGTCCGGCGAGACCACCGCCGGCGCGTCCGGGGTGGCCCCGGCCTGGGCGGTGACCACCTCGTGCATCGCCCGGCGGTCGCCGGGTCCGCGCCCGAAGTCACCCTGCTGGACCGCTTCCTGACGGCTCAGCAGCGGCAGCTCGGCGATCGGCCGGTCGGGGTCGGCGGCCAGGGCCTCCAGCAGCCGCGCCAGGTGGCCGGCCATCCGCTCGACCGTCGCGGGGCGGAACAGGGCGGTCGCGTACTCGAACTCGCCCTGCCACTCCCCGTCGGCGCGGGCCCGCAGCACCAGCGAGAGATCGGTGAGCGCGGGGGCGGCGGCCACCGTGAACGGCTCCACGGCCAGCGTGCCCAGCGACAGCCCGGCGTCGAGGTCCTCGAAGACCTGGAACATGGTCTGGAAGACCGGGGTGCGGGAGAGGTCCCGTTCGAGCCGAAGCTCGGCCACCACCTGGTCGAAGGGGCAGTCCTGGTCGGCGAAGGCCGCCAGGGCGGTGGCCCGGACCCGGTCCAGCAGTTCCGCGAAGCCGGGCGTGCCGGACAGGTCCGCGCGCAGCGCCAGGGTGTTGACGAAGCTGCCGAGCATGGCCTGGGACGCCTCGGCGTCCCGGCCGGCGACGGGCGTGCCGACCGCGAAGTCGTCCTGCCCGCTGTAGCGGTGCAGGAACGCCAGGTACCCGGCGAGCAGCGACATGAACGGGGTCGCGCCGCGGGTCCGGCCGTAGTCGACCAGGGCGGTCACGGTCGCGGCGGGCAGCCGGAACACATGGTCCGCGCCGTCGCCCTCGTGGACGGCGGGGCGGGGCAGGTCGGTCGGCAGGTCCAGGGCCGGCACCTGGGACAGGTTCCCGGCCACGCGGCGCACCCGCTCCCTGGCGGCGTCCGAGTCCAGGAGCCCGCGGTGCCACTGCGCCCAGTCGGCGTACTGCGGCGACGGCAGGTCGGGGCGGCTGCCGCCGCCCGTGGTGATCCGGGTGTAGGCCGCGTCCAGTTCCGCGCCGATCAGGCCCAGGGACCAGCCGTCGCAGGCGATGTGGTGCAGCACCAGCAGCAGGATGTGCTCGTCCTCGGCCAGCCGGACCAGTACCACCCGGAACGGGTGCTCGGTGGCGAGGTCGAAGCCGCGCCGGGCGCGGGCGGCGAGCTCCGTGCGGGCCGCCTCGGTGGACTGCCCGCTCAGGTCGAGCAGGTCCGGCGCCACGGCCGGGGCGGGGTCGGCGACCTGGCGCGGCCCCTGCGAGGTGCTCGGGTACCGGGTGCGCAGCATCTCGTGGCGCTCCACCAGCGACTGCAGCGCCCCGGACAGCGCGTCCCGGTCCAGGGACCCGGTCAGCCGCCAGGCGAGCGGGACCAGGTAGTCCGCCGACCCGGGGGCCAACTGGTCGTGCAGCCACAGGCGTTCCTGGGCCGCGGACAGCGGCAGCGGCTCGGTCCGGCCGACCGCCACGACGGCGCGCCGGCCGGCCGGGCCCGCCTCGGCGAGGCGGTCGCACAGCGCCGCCACGGTGGGGGTCTCGAAGATCCACGCCAGCGGCAGGTCCACGTCCATGGCCTCCCGGGTCCTGGACGCGGCCCGGGCCGCCAGCAGCGAATGGCCGCCGAGGGCGAAGAAGTCGTCGTGCACGCCGATGGCCGGCAGGCCGAGCAGCTCGGCCCACAGGGCGGCGACGGTCTCCTCGGCAGCGGTGCTCGGGGCCGACTCCGCGTTGCCCTGGGCCAGGGCGAGGGTGATCGGGTCGGGCAGGGCGGCCCGGTCCAGCTTGCCGCTGCTGGTCCGGGGCAGGGCCTCGACCAGCCCGATGAGGGAGGGCACGTACTGCTGCGGCAGCCGCGCGGCCAGCTGGTCGCGCAGCGCGGCGGGGTCGGCCGAGCCCGGCTCGACCGGCACCACGTAGCCGACCAGACGGGCCCCGGCCTGCGGGTCGGCCCAGGCGACCACGGCCGCCGCGGCGACCCCGGGGGACGCGGCCAGTGCGGCCTCGACCTCGCCCGGTTCGACCCGGACCCCGCGGATCTTGACCTGGTGGTCGAGCCGGCCGAGGAACTCCAGGGTTCCGTCGGACAGACGGCGGGCGAGGTCACCGGTGCGGTACAGGCGGGCACCGGGCGCCGCACTGTAGGGGTCGGGGACGAAGCGGTCCGCCGTCAGGTCGGGTCGGCCCAGGTAGCCGCGGGCCAGCCCGGCGCCGCCCAGGTACAGCTCCCCCGGCACTCCGTCGGGAGTCGGCCGCCCGTAGCGGTCCAGCACGTGGGCGCAGGCGTTGTCCAGGGGCCGGCCGATCGGCACGACCGGGCCGCGGTCCGCCGCGGTCCAGCGGTGCGCGGTGGCGTCGATGGAGCACTCGGTCGGTCCGTAGGTGTTGACCACCTCGGCGCCGGTGCGCTCCGCGACCCTGCGGGCGAGCTCGACCGGCAGGGACTCCCCGGCGGAGAGCACCAGCCGGAGCACGGTGCAGTCGGCGAGCCCGGGCTCCTCGACGATCTCACGCAGCACCGAGGGCACGAACTGAAGGATCGTCACCTGCTCGGCGGCGGCCGTGGCGAGCAGCGCCGCCGGGTCGGTCTGCACCCGGGCGGGGGCGAGCACCACCGCCGCTCCCGCGACCAGCGGGGCCACCAGCTCCCACACCGAGGCGTCGAAGGTCGTCGTGGTCTTCTGCAGGACCCGGTCACCGGGACCGATCCCGTGCTGCCGGACGGTCCACAGCACCCGGTTGCGGATGCCGGCATGGGTGACCAGCACGCCCTTGGGCTTGCCGGTCGAGCCCGAGGTGTAGATCAGGTAGGCGGCGTCGTCGCCGGTGACGACGGCTGCGGGGACGGTCCCGGGCAGGGCGCCGAGGTCCACCGTGTCCAGGGCCACGACGGTGACGCCCGCGTCGGCCGGAACGGCAGCGGACAGATCGGACCGGGTCAGCACCAGCCCCGCGCCCGAGTCGCCCAGCAGGGCCTCGATCCGCGACGCCGGCTGGGCCGGGTCGACCGGGAAGTAGACCCCGCCCGCCCGCCAGACCCCGAGCAGTGCGGCCACCACGTCGCTGCCGTGCGCGCCGTCCCGGTCCAGCAGCACCGCGACCGGCTCGCCCGGGGCGACCCCGAGCGCCAGCAGGTGGTGCGCCAGTCGGTTGGCCCGGCTCTCCAGCTGCGCGCGGCTGAGCTCATGGCCGCCGCCGATGACGGCCGCCGCCGAGGGCGCTGCGGCCGCGGCCTCCGACACCAGCTCCGCGAGCAGTGCGGAGCCGTTGTCCACGGCCGGTCCGCGCCCTGCGGCCAGGGCGGCGGCGTGCTCCTCGGAGGTCAGCAGCGCGACCTGGTGCGGGACCAGGTCGGGGTCACCGGCGAGCAGGTCGAGCAGGTGCAGGTAGCGGTCGGCGAAGCGCTCGACGGTGGACCGGTCGTACAGGGCTGTGGCGTACTCGAAGACCGCCTCGAACCCGCCGTCCAGCAGCCGCTGGACCTTGACCGTCAGGTCGAACTTGACCGAGGTCAGCGGACGCCGGACGGTGGACATCGCCAGATCGCCGATGCCGGTCTCGGCGGAGGACAGGCCCTCGTAGAGGAACTGCACCTGCGCCAGCGGGTTGCGGCCCAGGTCGCGTTCCGGCCGCAGCTGCTCCACCAGCAGGTCGAACGGCAGGTCCTGGTTGGCGATCGCCTCGAAGGAGGTCGTGCGCACCGCGCGCACCAGCTCGCGGAAGGTCTGCCCGGGCGAGGTCCGGGTGCGGATCACCGCCGTGTTGACGAAGAATCCGACCACGTCCTCCAGCTCCGGGTCGGCGCGTCCGGCCACGGCCGTGGCCACCGACACGTCGTCCTGGCCGGTGTAGCGGCCCAGCACCACCGACAGCGCGGCCAGCAGCACCGCGTAGGGCGTTGCCCGGCAGGTCCGCGCCGTGTCCAGCAGACGGCGGCCCGTCTGCCGGGGCAGCGGCACCCGCAGCGAGGCGCCGGAGGCGTCCCGCCGGGCCGGACGGGGACGGTCGGCCGGGATCTCGGTGGGCGCGAGGTCCGCCAGCGCCTGCCGCCAGTACTGGAGTTGTCCGTCGAGCTCACCGGAGGCGACGCGCTCGCGCTGACGCTCGGCGTACTGGGTGTAGCTGACCCCGGGTTGCGGCGCCAGGGCCGGGAGGCCTTGGCTGTACGCCCCGTACAGCGCGTCCAGTGCCCCGAAGAACCGCTCCTCCGACCAGCGGTCGAAGGATATGTGATGAATCGTCAGAACCAGCAGCTGCTCGTCGTCGCGCAGCCGGACCAGCGCGGCCCGCAACGGCAGGTCGGCGGCCAGGTCGAAGGGCAGCTGGAAGATGCGGTCGACGGCCTGCTCCACGCGGAGCTCGCGCTCCGGCGCCGGCAGCTCCCGCAGATCGATCACCTCCAGCGCGAGTTCGGCCGTGTCGTCCACGACCTGAACCGGCCGGCCGTCGACCACCGGGTAGCGGGTGCGCAGCGCGCCGTGCGCCCGGACCAGATCGGCGAGCGCGCTGCGCATGGCGTCCAGGTCGAGGCGGCCGACCAGGCGCAGCGCGTAGGGCAGGACGTAGTCGACCGTCCCCGGGGTCAGCTGGTCCAGGAACCAGACCCGCTGCTGGGCGTAGGAGAGCGGATGGGCTGTCATGACCGTGCTGCCGCCCGCTCCTCGTCGCGCAGGCGCAGGCTCAGCGGACGCATGTCCGTCCACACCTCGCCGATGTGTGCCAGGCACTCCTCCCGGCTGCCCGCGAACCCGTCCGGCGTCCAGCCTGCCGGGAGCTCCTGGTCGGCCGCCCAGACCGAGTACTGCGCCTCGTGGTTGACCACGACCAGGTGGCGGACGTCGACGGTGGTCTCTTCGCTCATCATGCGTCTCCAATGCATCGTCAGGAACAGCGGGAAGGAGTGGGAGTCGGGGGACGGCTAGCCCTGGAAGCCCTCGACGGCCGTGCCGAGGCCCGTCCTGGCGCCCTCGGCGCGTACCGCCTCGGCCAGCGCCAGGTCCAGGACGCCGAGGCCGAACGGCGAGAACACCGTCACCCGCTCGGGATCGACGTCGGATCCCGGCTCGCGCAGCAGGTCGCCGATCTCGGCGTGGACGAAGTCCCGGCCGCCGGTCGCCTGCTCGGTCAGGTGGATCGAGGTGCCCTCGCGGCTGACGTGGTCGGTGTCGTCGACCACGTTGCGCGCCGCCAGGATCGACTCGACCGTGAGGTCCCGCAGGGACAGGTGCAGCACCACGCTGCCCGGAAGGCAGGCGTCCGTGGTCAGGTGCGGCCTGGCCGCGGTGGTCGCCAGCGACACCACCGGCTGGGCCGCCATCGCTTCGTCGGCACCGGACGCCAGGTCCACCTCCAGCTCGGGCCAGGCGCCGCGGATGCGGTCGGCGAAGGACCCGGCCCGTACCCGGTCCAGGTCGTACAGGGTCACCTCGCGCAGCTCGGGCAGGGACACCCGCAGGAAGCGCAGCACCTCGAAGTTGATGGCACCGCAGCCGAACAGCGTGACACCGGTGGCCGAGCCGACCGCGGACAGCTTGCGCGCCGCCAGGGCCGCGCCGGCAGCGGTGCGGCGGGCGGAGATCACCGTCCCGTCCAGCAGCGCGGTGGCCTGGCCGTTGCTCAGCGAGTTGAGCACGACCACCGCGGAGGCGCGCTCCACGCCGGAGGTGATGTTCCCGGGGAACGACGAGACCCATTTGAAGCCGGCGGTGGGGTGCTCGCCGCCCAGGTAGCCGGGCAGGCCGATGATGCGGTCGCGCTCGTTGCCGGGGAAGCGCAGGAAGATCGAGTGGGGCAGCGCGGTCCCGCCGTCGGCGTGGACCAGGTAGGCGTCGCGGACCAGGTCGAGGACGAGCTCCTCACGGCCGTCCAGGACGCTCTCCACGTCTTTCCTGCCGAGGATCAGCATGGAACAGGCTCCTTTTCCTCTTCGTCGAGGTCGTCGAAGTCGATGTCGGTGTCGATGTCGATCGGCGCGGCGCCGATCGAGGCCAGGCCGAGCCGGTCGCGCACCCAGGCGTCGGAGTAGACGGTGTCGAGGTAGCGGTCGCCGCGGTCGGCGAACACCAGCACGCAGCGCGAACCGGACGGGATGCGGTGCGCCTGCTCGAGCAGCGCCGCGACCACGGCTCCTGACGAGCCGCCCGCGAGGATGGCCTCGGTGGCGACCAGCCGCCGGCAGCCCCGGACGCAGTCGTGGTCGCCGACCAGCACGACCTCGTCGGCGAGATCCGGCACCAGCAGCGCGGGAGGCATCGCGGCGCCGTGCCCCGGAATGGTCCGGCCGGTGGTGGGAGGAGCGAAGATGCCACTCCCCTGGGCGTCCACGGCGATCACCCTGGTCCCGAGTCCGGCGCGGCGGGCGTACTCCGCGCAACCGCGCAGCGTCCCGCAGGAGCTGGTGGCGACGAAGAGGTAGTCGACCTGGCCGGAGAGCGCCTCGGCGATCTCGGACATGGTCCGCTCGTGTGCCCGGGCGTTGAGCAGATTGCCGTACTGGTTGGGCCAGTAGGAGTGCGGGGTCGCGGCCACGAGCTCCCGCACCCGCCGCAGCCGCACCGGCAGGAACTCTCCTGTGGCCGGATCGACGTCGGTGACCATGTCGACCTCGGCGCCGTAGGCCCGCAGGATGGCCAGGTTCTGCTCGGTGGTGCGCGGATCGACCACGCAGATCAGCCGGATACCGAAGTAGCAGCAGACCTGTGCCAGGCCGACCGCGAGGTTTCCCGAACTCGACTCGATCACCACCGACTTTCCCGGCCGGATCACGCCGTCGTCCACGAGCCCGCCCAGCATGGAAAGAGCGGCGCGGTCCTTCATACTGCCGCCGGGGTTCATTCCCTCCAACTTTGCGAATACCCGGAACGGCGCATCGGGCAATAGCTTTCGCAGTTCGACGAGTGGAGTCGACCCGATGGCCGACAACACCCCCAGTGGTAGGTTCTCTCCCACTGAACTGCCCCCTCTCTGCCTGGTTCGGAAGCGCAAGGCGGTCGTTGTCGCCGTGACTCCAGTGACTGGTGGCGACCTTCGCCCGCCGACTGCCGCCATCCTGGAGGACACCCCTCTCGAACTGCTCTTCACCCGACCCCGGGCCACTATCGATCTGCTATCGGAAATTTCCGGCGCAATCCCTGGATATGCGGGGCCCCTGCGTGCGAGCCTTCCTGGAGCCATCCTGAATTCGTGATCAGGGAATCCGCATCGGGAAAGGAAAGCAGCTATGAGGCTCGGTCTGGCCGTCGGCTACTGGGGTCGCCGGCCCCCGCAGGATCATCTGGTGCCACTGGTCCAGGAGGCCGAGCGGCTCGGCTACCACTCGGTGTGGACCTCGGAGGCCTGGGGCTCCGACGCGTTCACCCCGCTCACCTGGATCGCGGCCCACACCTCGACCGTCGAACTGGGCACCGCGATCGTCCAGATGGCGGCCCGCGCGCCCGCGGCGACCGCCATGCACGCGCTCACCCTCGACCACCTCTCCGGCGGGCGGCTGACGCTGGGCCTCGGCCTCTCCGGGCCGCAGGTCGTGGAGGGCTGGTACGGGCGGCCGTTCCCCAAGAGCCCGCTGACCGCCACCCGGGAGTACGTGTCGGTCATCCGCTCGGCGCTCGGCAGCAACCGGCCGCTGACCCAGGAGGGCCGCTACTACGGCCTGCCCTACACCGGTGACGACGGCACCGGTCTCGGCAAGGCCCTGCGCCCCGCGGTCAACCCGCTGCGCCGGTCGATCCCGATCTTCCTGGGCGCGGAGGGCCCGAAGAACATCGCCCAGACCGCCGCGATCGCGGACGGCTGGCTGCCCCTGTACTGGTCGCCGGAGCGCGCGGACGTCTACGCCGACTCGCTGCGGCAGGCCCCCGCGGACTTCCGGATCGCGCCGATGGTCTACGCCCGGCTGTGCGACGACCCCGAGCCCGCACTGTTCCAGGTGAAGGCGATGATCAGCTTCTACGTCGGCGGCATGGGCGCCAAGGGTGCGAACTTCCACGCCGACCTGATGGCCAGGATGGGCTTCGCCTCCGAGGTCGCCAAGATCCAGGAGCTCTTCCTCGACGGGCGCCCCGACGAGTCGATCGAGAGCGTGCCGACCGAGTTCGCCAACGAGATCTCACTGGTCGGACCGCGCGAGCGGATCGCCGAACGACTCGCCGCCTTCCGCGAGAGCGGAGTCACCGATCTGCTGATCACCAGCAAGGACCTGCCCACCCTGCGTCTCCTCGCCGAACTGGCCCTCTGACCCCGGTCGCGGGGTC
>Ga0302314_10000615_pt1 | contig 65507 bp, 57 predicted proteins | sample III_Palsa_N2_3_FD_200533 | JGI IMG/M metagenome (GOLD analysis project Ga0302314, IMG submission 200533) | Peat permafrost microbial communities from Stordalen Mire near Abisko, Sweden - III_Palsa_N2_3 | ecosystem: Environmental > Terrestrial > Soil > Palsa > Peat permafrost | place: Sweden...
TGGCTGCAAGAGTTGCGTTTGTTGCAAGTTTGGGGACCATTGCCGGCGCAGCGAATGCGCAGGATACAACTACGCAGTTGGGCTCCGTGGTGGTCACCGGATCGATGATCAAGCGGGCCGATGCCGAGACCGCGGAAGCCGTCACCGTCCTCCACGCGGATGCCCTCAAGGCTCAGGGCATCACGAGTGTGGAGCAGGTGCTGAGCACGCTGACCTCCGCCACTCCGTCGATCAACATCGCCTCAGTCGTAGGCACGTTTTCCGGAGGCGGTACTTACGCCAACTTGCGCGGCCTGGGCAATGGCCGCACCCTGGTGCTGCTTGATGGCCAGCGGCTGGCTCCCAATGCCTTCAACGGCCTTGGCATCGATCTGAGTGGTATTCCGTTCTCGGCCATCGACCGGGTCGAAGTTCTTCGGGAAGGCGCCTCGGCACTGTACGGCTCGGACGCGATCGCGGGCGTGATCAACTTCATCACCAAGAAGACTGAGCAGGGGGGCACGATCGAGGGCACTTTCGACAAACCGCAGCATGCCGGCGGCAGCCAGATCCTGGGCGATCTCAGCTACGGATACGGCAATCTGCGGAAAGACGGCTATAACGTCCTGGTCACGGGAAGTTACAACCAGGCCAATGAAATCAAGGCGACGCAGCGGGCTTTTTCCGCCCAGGGCTTTAACCCCGCCGACGGCATCACCGCTACGAATTATCCGGGATCTTGGCCCGGTAACGTACTGGATGCCAACGGTAACCTTTGGCAGTCGGGCTATCCGACCTGCTCGGGCAATCCGCAACTGACCACGTATTTCGGCGACTGCTCATACCGATATTCGGCCGCGACGGATCTGATACCGCAGTCCGATCAGATTTCCGGGCTGCTCCAACTCACCAAGACGCTGCCGCTCAACAACCAGATCAAGGTGCAGTACTTATTGGCTCACTCGGAGGTGAACGCCTACTCCGGGCCCATGTTCTATGATTTCCAAATGAACCCGTCGAGCCCCTACTTCCCGACGGCGTCGCAGCTGACTTGCAACAGGGGCGCGGCGAATTGCAGCACCGCTACGCCGGATCTCACCGATCCGATCGATGCGATCTGGACCGACCCCAACAACTCCCGCTACTCCGGCGCCTACAATCTCGAGCAGAGGCTGCTGCTGACGTTCTCCGGCAACAACGCCGGTTGGGACTACTCGACGGACTTCAATTGGAGCAAGAACCTCAACGGCAATCGCAATACCGCCGGCTATCCCAATGAAGCCCTGCTTGCGCCCGGCGGTGTCCTCAGCAATCTGATCAACCCCTTCGGTCCCCAGAGCGCGGCCGGACAGGCTTTGATCGACTCGTCGTACATCAACGGCACGTTCCAGACCGGCACGTACACCCGCTGGAGCTTCGACGGCAATGCCAGCCACGAGCTGGGCGATGCTTTCAATGCGGGCACGCCGGCGACCCTGGCGGTCGGCTTCACGATGAGCACCGAGCAATACGTGAACTCGACCACGCCCTATAACGTGCTTGTGCAGTCCGCAACCGGACTGAGCAATAGTGCAGTCTCAGGGCAGCGTCAGATTCAGGCGGCTTACTTCGAGTTGGACGTGCCGATCAGCAAGACCCTCGATATCGACTTATCGGATCGTGAGGACCGGTATAGCGATTTCGGCACGACCAACAACGGCAAGGTGTCGGCGCTGTTTCATCCCTTCAGCTTCCTGACGATCAGGGGATCCGCCTCCACCGGCTTCCGGGCGCCCACGCTCAACAACCTGTACACGCCACCTTTCCTGGCGGCGTCGAGCAGCGGCACCATGGGAAATGGGAACCCGGACTGCAACCCGACGCCCACCGGCGGGATATGGACTGCAGCCACTTGCAATGCGCAGGGAATCGGGCTGTTCGGCGGAAACAGGAGCCTGACACCCGAAACATCGAGAAACTTTGATCTCGGTGTCGTCCTATCGCCGACCGCGGATTTGGGAATCACGGCGGACTTTTTCCGGGTCATGGTCGACAACGCCATTGGCGGCGTTCCGTCCAGCGCCATTTACGGGAATCCCGCCACCTTCGCGAGCTATATCGTACCGGCGACCACCGGTCCTTACGCGGGAACCCTCCCGCCGACGATCGCAGAAGCCAACGTGTGCCAGCCTTACACGTCAACGTCGTGTGGATATATCAGTCTGGCAAATTCGAATACCGGCTTTGCCACGACCAGCGGCGTCGATTTGAGCGTCCAGTACAAGCAGCATACCCCGGTCGGAACGTTCGTCGAAGACCTGGAAGGGACCTGGGTCACGGTGTTCAAGGAGCAGCAATACACTGGCGGACCGACTCTGAATCTGTTGGGCAATCTGCAAATCCAAGGACTTAACCCGGCGTTCAGGTGGCAGCATGACGTGAGGGTCGACTGGACGAGTCCGGGGAAGATGTGGGGTGGCGGTCTGAGCGACCGCTACTACTCGGGGTATGCTGATGAATTCGGCAGTGGCCCCACCAACACCGGCCCGGTGCCGCATGTGGACGCTTATTCGCTCATTGATGGTTACGCGAGCGTGACGCCGTTCCAGAAGTTCACCGTGATGTTTGGCGTCAAAAATATCTTCGACACGAAACCGCCGCTCACCAATGCTTCGCAAAACAACTTCGCGTCTGGCTACAACGCGCTCATTGCGGACCCGCGGCTGCGGAATTTCTACATCCGTATGACATACAGCTTCCTGTAAATTGCTTCAAAAGCTTGGTTAGAGCGGTAGTTGTAAATCATGAGCGGCGCACATCGTGCGCCGCTTTTTTTTGGTGCGCAGGCCTGTCGCTGTCGCCCCCGGCTTCCATCCCTGGTCAATTTTCAATGCGCAGAGAGGGGCAATTTTCGGTGAGCGCCAACAGGTTCTAGGCCTGTAAGACGTATTCACCCGAGCCCAGCGCCTCTGCAGAGGGTGCAATTCGAGGAAGTTTGCAGTCATCCAGCCCAGGCGGTACTCCACCGGGGCTGTGGGAGATGCAGGGCAGCGATCGCTGCCGGGCTGCGTCCAGCAGCCATCAGCGCGTTCAAAACCGTCGGGCGCGCTTTAGATGCCAAGCCCTGCTCACCCCCGTTCACCGTGGGCTGGACGGAACTTTGCCGCCTTCAGCGGGTGATGCTGGGATCGAGCTCGTTCAGCGCCCCGCCGATCGTGGTCTGGCCGGTGCGACCCATGTCTTCCTTGGTGTAAACGCGGCCGTTTACCCGCAAACAGTTACCGGCCGCCGGTTTGATGTTGCTGCCGGTTTCGGTCAGGCAGTGCGATCTGTCGGCGCTCGAGGCGCCGGCTGTTGCATCCGCTTTCGTTGCATTCACCGTCGCGTCCGCGCTGGCCGTCGCCGTGCTCTGGGCATAGGCCGCCGTTCCGAAGAGAGATAGAAAACCTATCAATATCAATCGTCTGTGTGACATGGGCGCCTCCATACAGGCCGCCGTGAAGAGACGGCTGGCCTGGATAATGTGACATATAAGGCCGATTTTGGTTCCTCGGCGGAATAAGGCAGTTTTCGGGTGGCAGCGAAGCTTGTTGCCCGAACTTCCCCGGCGAATCGAAACGGCATGGGCGGCACCGCCGCCCATGCCGGCAAACCCGATGCGCTCAGTTGGATCGCTGCCGCAGCCGGCTGATTGCGGCGAGGTATACGTCGCGGTGTTTCTCGTTTTCGGCGGCCTGATAGCTGCTCAGCGCCTTGGCCCATTCCGACTTCGATTCGTAGATACGGGCGATGTTGTAGTAGGAGCTGGCGCGTACCCGCGCCGCGTCCGGCCCGGAGGCCAGGGCGATGGCCTTGCGATCCGCCCAGATGGCTTCGGCTTCGTTGCCGGCTTTTTCAAACGTCAGGCCGAGGTTGCTGTAGGCCTGGCCGTAGCCGGGAAAGAGCTCGATGGCCTGCTGGAACAGGTGAATCGCGGTGTCGTAGTCCGTGCGGCGGTAGGCGGCTTCGCCGTCGCGGTTGAACTCGTTCGCCTGCACCCGGTTGCTGGCGCTGACGACGCGGCTGGAAATCTGCAGGGGGCCGCTGAAGTCGCCAGCCAATGCCGTGGCGACGTCTTCGGGATGTTCGACATCGCTGTACTGGTCCAGGTCTTCCAGATCGCCGCCTTCGCTGATAGCGAACACGCTCCACAGATTGCCCTTCTTGTCCGGGTCGATGGTGTAGCTGCGCACCAGCGTCTGCCCGACGTAGACACGCACCTGCGGCCGGCCCAGCTCCATCGCGTTGCTGCCGCTCAATTGCCGGTCGATGTAGTCGTGCACGGCGTAGACATAGCGCTGTCCGGGATGGCGGTTCTGGATGGTGATGGTTTCTGGGCCGTAGCCTGAGGTGTGGTCGACGTCCAGCGCCGATTCGTCGCCTTGCTTGGCGTTCCAGTAGACATGCTGCCCCGGGTAAACCAGGTGTGCGTCCAGATCGAGCGGGGTGGCGCCCCAGTTCAGCACGACACGCATTCCATCGAGCTGCTGCATCACCGGGCTGATGGCGTAGCTGAGCCCGTTGCAGGGGCACCTCGCCACCAGCGTCGAGTATCCGGCCTTGCGGATGATCAGGGTGGCTGCCGGATCGTCGGCCGAAAACTGGATGGCGACATGGAAATCGCCCCCAGTATCGCTATAGCCATGGGCGCTTTGCTGGCCGTTCTTTTGCAGCAGCACTTCGGCGTCGCCGATCGCCTGGTCCTTGACGGTGGCGCTCAATACATGGATTTCGACCGGCTCGGCCGTGGCGATGGTGGCGCAGGCCATTATTCCGATGGCGCCGATGGCATGTGGAAGGAAATGGATGGTGTCGCGGTTCACGCTGCTCTCCCTGGATAGTGGCTGATGCCGGTGGGGAGTATTGGTGTCGGCCGTGCAGCCGGACCGGCCGGAACATGCAAACGCCGGGGAACTGTGTGCAGATTCCGTGCGTGGTGCTTTTCGCGCTGAAGGCGCTGCTAAGCTGCTCCCATCCCGCCATGCCTGAACCCGGATGCACAGGAGAGCTGAAGCCGTGATCAAGACCGCAGCGTTGCGAAAGCTGGCCTTCGCCTTGCTGTTGATACTGTCCGCCGCATCCCCGGCCGCAACGCCGGCGGGGCAATACAGCACGGCGGGCGACTGCGATGGCTTTCCCCGGGTCGATCTGAAAACCGCACCGGGGCTTTGCGTCGGACTGGTGGCCAGGCAGCTGGGCTTTGCCCGTGGCGTAGTGGCACTGGGTTCGGATATTTATGTTGCGGATATGGGCGGGTGGCATCGCAAGCGCGGGCGGATTCTGCATCTGCAAGCGCGTGGGCAGGGCAAGCCGCAGGTTTTGCTGGACGGGCTCGATGAGCCGAACGGCCTGGCGCCGGGGCCGGACGGCAGTCTCTACATCGGTGTGTTGGGCAAGGTCATCCGCTTCGACCCGAAGGCCGTTAACCCGTCCCAGACCGTGCGGGAGATCGTGACCGGCCTGCCCGACGGCGGGCGCCATCCACTGATCGCGCTGGTGACGGCCGCGGACGGCGCGCTGTTCATCAACCTGGGCTCCGCTACCGACCATTGCGAAAAAGACGATGGCAGCGCCCCCGATCCGGCGCAGCCCTGTCCTGAAACGGCAGCCACGCCACCGCGCGCCTCCATCCTGCGCATCGTGCCGGGCAAGGATGCGGTGGATGCCCGAACGCTCAAGCCCTATGCCACCGGCCTGCGCAACAACATGGCTCTGGCGGTATTGCCCTCGGGCCGCCTGCTGGCGGCGAGCAATGCCCGCGATTACATCAACCGCGCCGATCCCTCCCTGTCGGACGAGGAACTGCCGCACGAACCCTACAACCGGGTGGAACCGGGCGCCGACTACGGCTGGCCCTATTGCTACGACCACAAGCTTCCCAGCCCGGAATACCCGGCCTTCGATTGCAGCGGCAAGCAGGCGCCGACGCTGCTGCTACCTGCCCATGCCGCGCCGCTGGGGATGTTGCTGTACCGGGGCAAGGCGTTGGCCGGGCTCGATGGTCAGCTGCTCATCGGCTACCACGGCTATCGCGCCAAGGGACATCGCATCGTCAGCCTGGCGGTGGACGGGCAGGGCCAGCCCCTGGGCGAGCCGCAGGATATGGTCGCCGGCTGGGACTACGCCGAAGGCGCCCACCCACAGGGCGCGCCGGTGGCTCTGTGGCAGATGGACGATGGCAGCGTCCTGATCAGCGAGGACCACAACGGCACCCTGCTGCGCCTGGCCGCGCTGCATTGAGCTCCAACTCGCATCCCGGTGCTTGAATTTCGCGGTCCAGCGCCTAAAACAGGCTAAAATGTCCAACGGAGGCACTCATGCCGTTTTACGAATACATTTGCACCAATTGCGGCGCCGCGACGGAAATCCTGCAAAAGCTTTCCGATCCGCCGGCGACCACCTGTCCCAAGTGTCACGCCGAAGCCCTGACCAAGCAGATTTCCGCTGCCGGGTTCCGCCTCAAGGGCGGTGGCTGGTACGAAACCGACTTCAAGTCCGGCGGGCAGCGCAACCTGGTTGGTTCCGGCACCGAAACCGCGCCTGCCGCGGCCGTGCAGCCCGCCCCGGCTTCCGGCGGCAAGGATGGCGCTGCTGCCGCCAAGCCGGCTGAAAGCAAGCCTTCCGAAAGCAAGGCCAGCGAAAGTAAAGCCGGCGACAGCAAGGCCAGCGACAGCAAGTCCACCGCCAAGCCGGCCGCAGCCCCGACGACATGATCCGCAAGTGGATCCTGGCCGGGCTGATGGTATGGGTGCCGCTCGGCGCCACCTTGCTGGTGATCCGCTTTATCTACAACCTGCTGGATTCGAGCTTCCTGCTGCCACCGTCCTGGCGCTTCCCGGGATCGGGTGTGCTGCTGACCGCGGCGGTGCTGCTCGGCACCGGTGTGGTGGCGGCGAACTACCGCGGCGGCCAGTTCCTGGCCTGGGCCGAGCGGCTGCTCAATCACATTCCGCTGATCCGCTCCCTCTACGGCGGCACCAAGAAGCTCGCCGAAACCCTGTTTTCCGAGAATTCCAGCGCCTTCCGCAAGGTGGTGCTGATCGAATGGCCGCGCAAGGGCCTGTGGTCGGTGGGCTTCCAGGCCGGCGAGCCCCTGCACGAGGTGCGGGAAAAAACCGGCCAGGAGATGGTCACGGTCTTCATCCCGACCACGCCCAACCCCACCTCGGGCTTCATCATGCAGGCCAATCGCGACGAAGTGGTGATGCTGGACATGAGCGTGGAAGAGGGCATGCGCTATATCATCTCGCTTGGCGTGGTCACCCCCGGCCAGCCGGCCTCAATGCCGCTGCCTCCGGCCAGCGCGACCGTTAAGTAGCCGTAAAGTCAGCGTTTCGGCTACACGGGCGGCCGCCCGCAAGGCTACAATCCACCTTTGGCTTGCTTCCTTTCCGATTCCTTCAAAGATGCGTACTCATTATTGCGGCCAGGTGACTGAATCCCTGACCGGTCAGATCGTCCATGTCTGTGGCTGGGTGCACCGTCGCCGCGACCACGGCGGCGTCATTTTCATCGACCTGCGCGATCGCGAGGGTCTGCTGCAGATCGTGTTCGATCCCGACGCGGCGGAAGTGTTCGCGCAGGCCGAGCGCCTGCGCAGCGAATACGTGGTGCGCATCAGCGGCAAGGTGCGGCCGCGCCCGGCCGGCACCGAAAACGCCAATCTCCCCACCGGCCGGATCGAGGTGCTGGGCCAGCAGATCGAACTGCTGAACAAAGCCGAGACGCCGCCGTTCCAGCTCGACGACGACTCGGTGGGCGAGGAGACGCGCCTCAAGTACCGCTATGTCGACCTGCGCCGCCCGCTGATGCAGCAGAACCTGCGCCTGCGCCACGACGTGATCCGCCGCATCCGCAACTACATGGACGCGCAGGGCTTCATCGACGTGGAAACGCCGATCCTGACCCGCGCCACGCCGGAAGGCGCGCGCGATTATCTGGTGCCGAGCCGCACCCATCCGGGCCGTTTCTTCGCTCTGCCGCAGTCGCCGCAGCTGTTCAAGCAGTTGCTGATGGTCGGCGGCCTCGACCGCTACTACCAGATCGCGCGCTGCTTCCGCGACGAGGATCTGCGCGCCGACCGCCAGCCCGAATTCACCCAGCTCGACGTCGAGACCTCGTTCCTCACCATGGAGCAGATCATGGCGATGATCGAAGGCCTGGTGCGCGAGCTGTTCCTGGAAGTGCTCAAGGTCGATCTGGGCACGCTGCCGCACATGAGTTACGCCGACGCCATGGGCCGCTTCGGTTCGGACAAGCCGGACCTGCGCAACCCGCTGGAGCTGATCGAGATCAAGGACCTGGTGGCGGACAGCGAATTCAAGGTCTTCGCCGCGCCGGCGCAGGACCCCAAGTGCCGCGTCACCGCCCTGCGCGTACCGGGTGGTAGCAAGATCTCGCGCTCCGAGATCGATGCCTATACCGCCCTGGTCGGCCAGTTCGGTGCCCGTGGCCTGGCCTGGATCAAGATCAACGACAAGGCCAGGGGCCGCGACGGCCTGCAGTCGCCGATCGTCAAGAACCTCAGCGACGCCGCGCTGAACGGCATTCTGGAGCGCACCGGCGCGCAGGATGGCGACCTGATCTTCTTCGGCGCCGACAAATTCAAGGTGGTATGCGACGGGCTGGGCGCGCTGCGCATCAAGCTCGGCACCGACCTGGGCTTCACCGCGCCGGGCTGGGCTGCGCTGTGGGTCGTGGACTGGCCCATGTTCGAGAAGGACGACAAGGAAGACCGCTGGGTGGCGCTGCATCATCCCTTCACCGCGCCCAAGGTATTCGACGCCCAGGCGGTCGAGAACGATCCGGGCGGCGTACTGTCCCAGGGCTATGATCTGGTCCTCAACGGCATCGAAATCGGCGGCGGCTCGGTGCGTATCCACCGTGCCGACATCCAGCAGTCGGTGTTCCGTCTGCTCGGCATCGGCGACGAGGAAGCGCAGGAGAAATTCGGCTTCCTGCTGGAAGCGCTGCGCTTCGGCGCGCCGCCGCACGGCGGCATCGCGCTGGGCCTGGACCGCCTGGTCATGCTGATGACCGGCGCCAGCTCGATCCGCGAAGTGATTGCTTTCCCCAAGACGCAGACCGCGCACGACCCGCTCACCAATGCCCCCGGCACGGTGGACACGCGGCAGCTGCGCGAACTGTCGATTCGCAGCACCCTGCAGCCGGCCACGGCACCGTCAGCGGCATAACGCCGGCTCCAACAGAGGTTAGTGAATGAACCTGTCGTTCCGCGGTCCCCTCAATTCCCTGATGGTTACCCTGCTGTCCGCCGCTGCCGCGGTGGCGGGGCTGGGCCTGTCCGCCTGCAAAGGCGCGGTCGGTTCGGGAAATGCGCCCCAGACCCTGGTCATCGCCGCGCCCAACACCATCACGCAGCTGACCACCCTGCAGATGTATCAGTGCCTGACCAGCGGGCTTCGCGCGCTTCTGTATTTTACCAACGGCAGCGTCGGCGACTACACCGCGCGGGTGGTGTGGAGCACCTCCAACCCAGGTGCGGTGCAGGTCAGCAATGGCGATATCCCCATCGCCGGCACCAGCAGCTTCTATCCCAGCGGCACGCTGGTTCCCACGGGCGCCGGCAACGCCGTCATCACCGCCGATTATTTCGGCATCCAGTCGGCCTTGTCGATCGGCGTCGACACGCCGCAGGACATCAACCTCAAGGCCATTTACAACGGCGCTTACATCCCGTTGGCGAAGTTGAACCTCAGCACGGTCAGCACCACCCAGCATTTCAGCATGGCCGCCGGCAGCACCGTGCAGCTTGCCGCCACCGCCAAACTGAGCGGTGTGGAGACGGACATCACCAAGTTCGCCACGCTTGGTTTTCAGAATCCCAGTGCGTCCGACAGCAACATCGCCACCATCAACCCGACCACCGCGGTACTCACCGCGGTCGCCGACAGCGGCGGTACCGGTCCGCTGGTGCCGGAAGCGACTTTCCCTCCCTGTGATCTGACCAGCATCACCAATACGGCCAACATCACCCCGTTCCAGGTGTATCCGGCGACAAGCCTCAGCCTGGTGCCGCAATTCCCGCCCACCGATCCCACCAATCCGCCCTCGGTGACCAACCCGGTGCCGCCGCTGGTCGTCGGCAACTCGGAGCGATTCATCGTCGCCGCCACCCTGGCCAATGGCGATGTGCAGGATGTCAGCACCAACTCGACGCTGACCTCGCAGAACACCGCCGCGGCGATCTTCGGCGGCACCACCGGCGTCAACAATCTGCTTACTGCGCTCGTCGGCAATAACTCCACGACCATATTCGCGGTCTTTACCGGCGCCGGCACGAACCTGACCTCGAACAGTTACGGCGTCGGTACCCTGACCGCCACGCTCAACTCGTTGACCACCTGCTATACCGACATTTATACCCAGATCCAGAGTTGCCCGACCCAGACGGCCCCTGCAACCGTGCAGGCGGGAACCCTGACGCCGGTGCAGTTCCACGCCTTCGGCGACTACGGCAACCTGGGTGTCAATGGCAGCACGGGGGCGTTCACCCAGGAAATAACCCGTATCACGAACTGGTCGATCCTGACCAACGTGCCGGGCAATACGACGACCGTCGCCACTATCAGCAATGGCGCCGTCAACGCCGGTCAGGCGCTTGGTGTGAACCAGGGCTCCGTCAACATCAACGCCATTGCCACTGCCGCAAGCGGCACCCAGCTGCAGCAGATCACTCAGCTGGTCGTGACGCCGCTGTCGCAGCAATAGGCCGGTCGGGGAATCCACTCGCCAGCCCCTGATACGGTTGTCTGGCGAGGGTTTGCCGCCGCCGCCCGCTTACCCCGGTCGCGCTTGGGGGCAGGCGGAGTGTCACATCGCTGCCACGTCGATGCGGGGGATAGAGTTAAAATAGCCGTCTCAGCCCCCACCGGCGCCACTGGTGCCGAGGAACCAGGCGATGTCCGCCGCTCTGAAAATCGATCAATTCAACCTGTTGCCCGACGAGGATTGCGACGCTCGCATCCGCGCCGCCAAGAAGCTCCTGGGTCGTAGACTGGCCATCCTGGGGCATCACTACCAGCGCGACGAAGTATTCAAACACGCTGATTTCACAGGAGATTCTCTCAAGCTGTCGCAGCTCGCGGCGAAGACCGACGCGGAATTCATCATTTTCTGCGGTGTGCACTTCATGGCCGAGGTGGCCGATATCGTCACCGACGGCCAGCGCAGCGTGATCCTGCCGGATCTGGCCGCCGGCTGCTCCATGGCCGACATGGCCAATCTCATCAAAGTGAGGAAGTGCTGGAGTGAAATCTCTGAAGTGCTTGATCCAGATGAGAAAATCACTCCGGTCACCTATATCAACTCGGCCGCCGACCTGAAGGCCTTCTGCGGCAGCCACGGTGGCATCGTCTGCACCTCGTCCAATGCGCGCGGCGTGTTGGAATGGTCCTTCTCCCGGCGCGAGAAAGTCCTGTTCTTCCCCGACCAGCACTTGGGCCGCAATACCGGCTACCGCATGGGCATACCGCTCGACCAGATGGTGCTGTGGGACTTCACCAAGCCGATGGGCGGACTCACCGCCGAGGAAATCCGCAAGGCCAAGATCATCCTGTGGAAGGGCTTCTGCTCGGTGCACCAGATGTTCCACCCGGCGCACATCGAGAAATTCCGCCGCGAAGTGCCGCAGGGCAAGGTCATCAGCCATCCCGAGAACGCTTTCGAGGTGTGCGAGAACTCCGATTACGTCGGCTCCACCGAATACATCCTGCGCACCGTGCGCGCCGCCGGGGCGGGCAGCCATTGGCTGATCGGCACCGAGCTGAACCTGGTCAACCGCCTCAAGGACGAGATGAAGCCCAAGGGCGTCACCGTGCAGTTCATGTCGCCGATGGTGTGCATGTGCTCCACCATGTTCCGCACCGATCCGCAGCACCTGGCCTGGACGCTGGACAATCTTGTCGCCGGCCAGGTGGTGAACCAGATCCGCGTGCCGCGGGAGATTGCCCAGCCGGCGCGCGCCGCGCTGGATTTGATGTTAGAGGTGATTGACTGAACAGCTTTCTCGCGCAAAGCCGCAGAGACGCAAAAAAGATTTTGATTTGAATTGCTTTTCTTTGCGTCTCTGCGGCTTTGCGCGATACCGATTTTTATTTGCTGGATGACTAGAGATCATGTGGACCAACGCCAAATCCCTCGCCCAAGCCGACCCTGAATTGAACCGCGCCATCGAAGCCGAGCGCGCGCGCCAGGAAGCGCATATCGAGCTGATCGCTTCCGAGAACTACGCCAGCCCGGCGGTGATGGAAGCGCAGGGCTCGGTGCTGACCAACAAGTACGCCGAAGGCTATCCGGGCAAGCGCTATTACGGCGGCTGCGAGCATGTCGACGTGGCCGAAAACCTGGCGCTGGAGCGCATCAAGCAGGTGTTCGACTGCGATTTCGCCAACGTGCAGCCGCACTCCGGCGCGCAGGCCAATGCCGCCGTGTTCGCCGCGCTGCTGCAGCCGGGTGACACCGTCATGGGCATGAACCTGGCCCATGGCGGACACCTGACCCACGGCCATCCGGCCAATTTCTCCGGCAAGAACTACAAGGTCGTGGCCTACGGCCTCGATCCCGAAACCGGCCTGATCAACTACGACGAAATGGAGCGGGTGGCGCTGGAGCACAAGCCGAAGATGCTGATCGGCGGCTTCTCCGCCTATTCGCGCATCAAGGACTGGGCGCGCATGCGCGCCATCGCCGACAAGGTCGGCGCCTGGTTCTGGGTCGACATGGCGCACATCGCCGGCCTGGTGGCCGCCGGGGTCTATCCGAGCCCGCTGCCGCACGCCCACGTCGTCACCAGCACCACCCACAAGACCCTGCGCGGCCCGCGCGGCGGCATCATCCTGGCCAAGGGGCAGCCGGAGGACTTCACCAAGAAGTTCAATTCCGCCGTGTTCCCCGGCATCCAGGGCGGCCCGCTGATGCACGTCATCGCCGCCAAGGCGGTGGCGTTCAAGGAAGCGCTGGCGCCGGACTTCAAGCTGTACCAGCAGCAGGTGGTCGCCAATGCCCGCGCCATGGCCAAGGTGTTCCTCGACCGCGGCTACAAGGTCGTCTCCGGCGGCACCGACGATCACCTGTTCCTGCTCGACCTGTCGGCCCGCAACGTCACCGGCAAGGACGCGGAAGCGGCCCTGGGCCTGGCCCACATCACGGTCAACAAGAACGCGGTGCCGAACGATCCGCGCTCGGCCATGGTCACCTCCGGCCTGCGCATCGGCAGCCCGGCCAGCACCACCCGCGGCTTCAAGGAAATGCAGATGGCCGAAGTGGCGAGCTGGATCGCCGACATCCTCGACGCCATCGCCGACAGCAAGGACGTGGACGCCACCATCGCCCGCGTGCGCGGCCATGTCGGCGAGCTATGCGCCAATTATCCGGTGTACGTGGCGGCGAAGAAGGCCGCATGAAGCAGTGGTTAGTGATCAGTGGTCAGTGGTCAGTGAGAAGCTCGATGCTTTTTACTAATCACTGGCCACTAGACACTAATCACTGCTGAGGCGGAGCCTCAGCATGCAATGCCCCTTCTGCAAGGCTCCCGACACCCGGGTCATCGACTCGCGCCTGTACGAGGAAGGGACCCAGGTCCGGCGCCGTCGCGAGTGCCCGCATTGCGGCAACCGCTTCAGCACCTTCGAGAAGGCGCAGCTGTCGATGCCGTTCGTGCTGAAAAGCAGCGGCAAGCCGCAGCCGTTCGACGAGGACAAGCTGCGCCGCGGCTTCGAGAGCGCGGTGTACAAGCGGCCGGTGCCGCAGGAAGCGCTCGATCACGCGGTCGAGAACGTGATGCGCAAGCTGCGCGCCAGCGGCGAGCGCGAGGTGCCGTCGCGCCGCATCGGCGCCTGGGTGATGGAAGAGCTGCGCGATCTCGATCATGTCGCCTATGTGCGCTTCGCCTCGATCTATCGCAGCTTCCAGGACGTCAATGCGTTCCGCGAGGAGATCGACCGGCTGGAGAAGCTGCCCAGCGCCGAGCTGCGCCGCAATCAGCTGTTGCTGATCGACGCGCCCGAAGAAAAAAAGAATCCCAAAAAAGTTTAGGGCCTAATGTCCAACGCCGACGAAGTCCTGGCCAAGAGTTTCATGGCCCGCGCGCTGCGCCTGGCGGAGCGGGGCAAGGCCAGCACCCATCCCAATCCGCGCGTGGGCTGCGTCATCGCCCGCGACGGGGTGATCGTGGGCGAGGGCTTCCACCGGCGGGCCGGCGAGCCGCATGCCGAGGTGCTGGCCCTGCGCGCCGCCGGCGACAAGGCGGCGGGCGCGGAAGTCTATGTGACGCTGGAGCCCTGCGCCCATCACGGCCGCACGCCGCCCTGCGTCGATGCCCTGATCGCGGCCCGCCCGAAGCGGGTCTGGGCGGCGCTGCAGGACCCCAATCCGCTGGTGGCGGGCAAGGGTCTGGCCAGGCTGCGCGAAGCGGGCATCGAAGTCCATGTCGGCGCCCTGGGCGACCTGGCTGCGGAACTGAACCGCGGCTTCATCTCGCGCATGACGCGCGGGCGGCCCTGGGTCACGCTGAAGCTGGCCGCCAGCCTGGACGGGCGCACCGCCATGGCCTCCGGCGAGAGCCAGTGGATCACCGGCGATGCCGCGCGCGCCGACGTGCACCGGCTGCGCGCCGAGGCCGGCGCGGTGATGACCAGCTCGGCCACGGTGCTGGAGGACGATCCCCAGCTTACCGTGCGGCTGGAGGGCGAATGGCGCCAGCCCGACCGCGTCGTCCTCGATACCCACCATCGCGTGCCGGACAGCGCCAAGGTCTGGGCGGCAGGCGCGCGCCGCTTCCTGCTGACCGCCGACGCCGGGGTTGCGCCGCCCGCCGCCGGGGTCGAGGTGCTGACGGTGCCGGCGAACGCGGCCGGCCATGTCGATCTCTGCTCCGCCCTGGACGCCCTTGGCCGCAGCCAGGTCAACGAAGTGCTGATCGAATGCGGGCCGCGGCTGGCCGGGTCGTTCCTGCAGGCCCGCCTGGTCGACGAGATTGTGGTGTACCTGGCGCCGTCGCTGCTCGGCCACGATGCGCAGCCTCTGGCGCACCTGCCCGGCATGGTGCGGCTGGATCAGCGGGTCAGATTGAAACCGAAGGATGTGCGCCTGGTGGGCGACGATATCCGTGTCACCGCAGTGCTTGAAGCGAAGGAGAAATGCTGATGTTTACCGGCATCGTCGAGGCCCAGGGCCGCATCGAGACGGTGGAAGAGATCGGCGGCGACCGCCGCATGAGCATCATCACCGGCGGGGCTTATCTGGACGGCGTGCAGTCCGGCGACAGCATTGCCGTCAGCGGCGTCTGCCTGACGGCGGTCAAGCTGTTGCCGCGCGGCTTTACCGCCGATCTGTCGGTGGAAACCCTCAATGCCACCACCTCCGGCGCCTGGCAGGCCGGAACGGCGGTCAACCTGGAGCGCGCCCTGACCCCGTCCAAGCCCCTCGGCGGCCATATGATGTCCGGCCATGTCGACGGTGTCGGCCGGCTGGTGGAAAAACACGAGGAAGCGCGCTCCTGGCGCCTCAGCTTCGAAGCGCCGCAGGCGCTGGCGCGCTATATCGCGCGCAAGGGCTCGATTGCCATCGACGGCATCAGCCTGACCGTCAATGAAGTGGATAAAACCCATTTTGGCGTTAACATCATCCCGCAGACGTGGATCCACACCACGTTGGGCGGGTTGCGGGTGGGCGGGCAGGTCAATCTCGAGGTGGATCTGATCGCCCGTTACCTGGAACGCCTGATACAGGAGAGAGCTTGAATCATGACCAGCAAAATCGCATCGATCGATGCCAAGCGCGAGCGCAAATTGGATTCCATCGAGGACATCGTTGCCGACATCAAGGCCGGCAAGATGGTCATCATGATGGACGACGAGGATCGCGAGAACGAAGGCGATCTGATCATGGCGGCCGAGAAGGCCACCCCGGAAGCGGTCGCTTTCATCATCCGCCATTCCAGCGGCATCATCTGCCAGCCGATGACGCGCGAGCGCCTGGAAGAACTGCGCCTGCCGCTGATGGTGGCGGAGAACACCGAGAGCCACCGCACCGCCTTCACCATCTCGGTGGACTACAAGCACGGCACCACCACCGGCATCTCGGCGCTGGACCGCGCCAAGACCATTCGCGCCCTGGCCGATCCGGCGACCAAGCCGGACGATCTGGCACGGCCCGGCCACATCTTCCCGCTGCGCTGCGCCGAAGGCGGGGTGCTGGCCCGCGCCGGCCACACCGAGGCCGCGGTGGACCTGGTCAAGCTCGCCGGGCTGTCGTCCCCGGCCGGATTCATCTGCGAAATCGTCAATGACGACGGCACCATGAAGCGCGGCGCCGACCTGTTCGCCTTCGCTCGCGAGCACGATCTGCGCATCGGCACCATCGCCGACCTGATCCGCTACCGCCTGGCCAACGAGCACAGCGTCGAGCGCGTCACCGAGCAGCTGGTGCAGACCGAATTCGGTGAATTCCGCATGGCGGTGTACGAGGACCGCATCGGCAAGACCGTGCACCTGGCCCTGGTCAAGGGCGAGATCAAGGGCGACGAGCCGATCCTGGTGCGCGTGCACCTGCGCAACATGCTGCAGGACGTGCTCACCGTGCAGCACGGCGATTTCTCCTGGCCCCTGCGCCGCGCCATGAAGCGCATCGCCGACGAAGGCCGCGGCGTGGTGGTGCTGCTGCGCAAGCCGGAGTCGGCGCGCGACGTGGTGCAGCAGATCGTCAGCCTCAACCAGCCGCTGGTGACCTCCTCCTCCAGCAGCGTGCCGCAGGCGCAGCCGGACGAGCGGCAGTCGCTGCGCACCTATGGCGTCGGCGCGCAGATCCTGGCCGACCTGGGCGTGCGCAAGATGCGCGTGCTGTCGGCGCCGAAGAAGATGTACGCCTTGTCCGGCTTCGATCTCGAAGTCGTCGAATATGTTCATTGCGATTGACCGGAAACTCCATTGCCGAATAAAACAAGTAAAGCGCCGAACAAGACCGGCTACGCCGCACCGCCGAAGCCGGGCAAGGACGAATTCAGGAAAGTCCGGGTCGCGCTGTTGGTCACGCGCTGGAATGTGGATGTAGTCGACGCGCTGCTCAACGGCGCCCGCCGCTGCCTCTCGGAATGGGGCGTGACGGACAAGCATGTCGAGGAATTCCGCGCGCCTGGTGCGTTCGAGCTGCCGCTGGCGGCCAGCGCCCTGATGAAGGGCGGCAGCTACGACGCGGTGATCACCCTGGGCGCGGTGATCCGCGGCGATACGCCGCATTTCGAATTCGTCGCCGGCGAGTGCTCGCGCGGCCTGCGCGAGGCTTCGCAGATCTACGGCGTGCCGCTGGGTTTCGGCGTGCTCACCGTGAACACGCCACAGCAGGCGGCCGAGCGCACCGGCCCGGGACGCGACAACAAGGGTTACGAAGCCGCCGCCGCGGCCCTGGAAATGGTTCGACTGATGCGTGCGATCGATGAGTGAGAACGCACCCACCAGTCGTCGCGGCCTGGCCCGCCGCCTGACCTTGCAGGCGCTGTACCAGTGGCTGGTCAACGAAAGCTCGCCGGAGGCGCTGCTGCGCCAGTTCGCCGAGCAGCCGGAAGGGCTGGGACGCGCCGATCCGGAATATTTCGCCGAGCTGCTGCACGGCGTGGTGCAGGCACGCACCGAACTGACTGGCCTCATCAGCCCTTTTCTGGACCGTCCGCTGGATCAGCTGGACCCGGTCGAGCACGCGGTGCTGCTGCTTGGCGCCTACGAACTGAAATACAGGCCGGAAGTGCCGTGGAAGGTCGTGGTCAACGAGTCGGTGAACCTGACCAAGGTGTTCGGCGCCGAGGAGGGGTATAAATTCATCAACGGCGTGCTCGACAAGCTGGCCCGTGCCCAGCGCGGCGGCGAGATCAGCGCGGGCCTGTGAGTTCCGTCTCCGCGCGGAGGGGCCGCGCGGTGTGGTGCCGGGCGCGAAGGGGAGAGCGGAATTTGGACATTCCAGATCAACGACGGCCGCGGCGGCAGGGCGGGATTCCAGGCGCAATGCGTCATGGATGAGTTCGCGCTGATCCGCAAGCATTTCCAGCCGCTCGTTCCCGGTTCATCCGATGTGGTGCTGGGAATCGGCGACGACTGCGCCCTGCTGGCGCCGCCGGCGGGGGACGAGCTCGCGGTCACCACCGACACCCTGGTGGCCGGACGCCACTTCGACCTGAAAGCGCGGCCGGAGGATATCGGCTGGAAGTCCCTGGCGGTCAGCCTCTCCGATCTGGCGGCGATGGGCGCGCGGCCGCGCTGGTTCGTGCTGGCGCTGACCCTGGAGCAGCCTGAAGAGGCCTGGCTGGCGGCGTTCGCGCAGGGGCTCAAGGCGCAGGCGGCCGTCGCCGGCATCGCCCTGGTGGGCGGCGACACCACGCGCGGCCCGCTGTCCGTCACCATCACTGCCATGGGCACGCTGCCCGCCGGCAAGGCCATGCGGCGCAGCTGCGCCAAGCCCGACGACGTGGTCTGTGTTACCGGTACGCTGGGCGATGCGGCGCTGGCGCTTCAATTGGGCCTGGCCACGCAATGCGCGCGCTTCGATGCCGATCGCGAATACCTCAAATTGCGTCTGAACCGGCCAACCCCGCGCCTGGCGGCGGGCCACGACCTGCGCGGCCTGGCGCGCGCCGCCATCGACCTGTCGGACGGCCTGGCCGGCGACCTGCAGCACATTCTTGAAGCCAGTTGGGTCGGAGCGGAGGTGCGGGTGGACAAGCTGCCCAGATCCGAAGCGTTTGAACGCCTCTCGTCTCCCGCCTCCCGCCTCGCGCTGCAGGCCGCCGGCGGCGACGACTACGAACTGTGCGTCTGCATTCCGCCGGAACGGCTGGCCGAGGCGCGCCGCAAGCTCGATGTGCCGCTGACCGAGATCGGCCGCATCACCCGCGAGCCCGGCCTGCGCTGGCTCGATGCCGGGGGCGGGCCGCTGGCGTTCGAGCTGCGCGGCTACAATCATTTTTCATAACAGCCTTTCGAACCCTTGGCTTGCCATGAGCGGTTTCCATGAATGACGCTCCCATCGGAGTGTTCGACTCCGGCCTCGGCGGCATGTCCGTGTTGCGCGAAATGGTGCAGCGGCTGCCGCATGAGAATTTCGTCTACGTCGCCGACAGCGGCCATTGCCCCTACGGCGGCAAGTCGCAGCAGCAGATCATCGCGCGCGCGGTGGCCATCACCGATTTCCTGCTCGGCCGCGGCGCCAAGCTGATCGTCGTGGCCTGCAACACCGCCACCGTCGCCGCGGTGGAATACCTGCGCGCCAATTATTCCAACGGCTTTGTCGGCATGGAGCCGGCGGTGAAGCCGGCAGTGGCGCTGACCCGCAGCGGCGTGGTCGGCGTGCTGGCCACGGTGGCCACCCTGTCGGGCGAAAAGCTGCACAAGCTGATCGATCGCCATGCCGGCAGCGTGCGCATCATCACCCAGCCCTGTCCGGGCCTGCCGGAGCGGGTCGAGGCGGGCGAACTGGACAGCGCCGAGACGCGCATCCTGGTCGAGCGCTATACCGCGCCCCTGCTTGCCGGCGGTGCCGACGTGATGGTGCTGGGCAGCACCCACTATCCCTTCCTGCGGCCGCTGATCCAGCAGGTGGTCGGCAGCGAAGTGAAGCTGCTCGACACCGGCGCGGCAGTGGCGCGGCGGGTGGAAGGCGTGCTGGCCGGCAACGGCGGCGCCGGCGGCGAGGATCTGCGGGCCGACCGGGTCGGACGGGGCGGGGTGGAGTGGTTCACCAGCGGCGCCCCGCAGCACATGCAGAGCATCGGTTCACGGCTGTGGGGCCTGCCCATCGCTGCCTCGGCCCTGCCCAATTAACCATTCAAGACATCCATGAGCGAACCGAAGCGGGACAAGAACTCGATCCGGATTCCGGCCGCGACCGTACTGCGTTCGCCGGTGCATCTGCTGGCTTTCTGGTTCGGATCGGGCCTTTCGCCCAAGGCGCCGGGCACCGCCGGCACGGTGGCGGCGGTGCCGCTGTGGCTGCTGCTGCAGCCGCTGCACCTGTCCCTTCCGGCCTATCTGGCCTTGCTGGTCGTGCTGTTCGTATTCGGCTGCTGGATTTGCGGCGAGAGTGCGCGGCAGCTGGGCGTACACGACTATGGCGGCATCGTGTTCGATGAAGTGGTCGGCCTTCTGATCACCTGCATCCCGCTGCTGCCGGCCTTGGGCTGGGTCGGCGATGTCGGCCCGGGCCGCTGGTGGTGGCTGCTGGCGGCCTTTGCCCTGTTCCGCCTGTTCGATGTGTGGAAGCCCTGGCCCATCGCCTGGGTCGACCGCCGCGTCGGCGGCGGCATCGGCATCATGGTCGACGACGTGCTCGCGGCCGTGTACGCCGCTCTGATTCTGGCTGTGGCTACGCGCTTTTTCTGATGACTAGGTAATAGATATTGTTGTGGCGTGCCGGCCGCCCTTGAGGCAAGCTATGGGCTACGCCAGGTTGGCGTGATTCAGCGTCAAGATCCAATCAGGACGTGGAGAATATGGCCAATCCAAAGCAAACCGTGCGCATCGGCTGCGCCTCCGCCTTCTGGGGGGACACGAACACCGCCGCGGCGCAATTGGTGTATAAAGGTAACATCGATTACTTGGTTTTCGACTACCTGGCCGAGATCACCATGTCGATCCTCGCCGCCAAGCGCATGCGCGATCCCAATGACGGCTATGCCACCGACTTCGTCGAGCATGTGATGGCGCCGCTGCTGGGCGAGATCCAGTCGCGCGGCATCAAGGTGGTGGCCAATGCCGGCGGCGTCAATCCGCTGGCTTGTAAGAAGGCACTTGAGGAAGTCGCCGCCAAGGCCGGCGTGACGATCAAGGTTGGCGTGGTGCTGGGCGACGACCTGCTGCCGCGCAAGAAGGAATTCGCCGATTGCACCGAGCTGGACAGCGGCAAGCCGATGCCGCCGACCCTGGTGTCGATGAACGCCTATCTCGGCGCCATTCCCATCGCCCGCGCCCTGGACGCGGGGGCCGACATCGTCATCACCGGGCGCTGCGTCGATTCCGCCGTGGTGCTCGGCCCGCTGATGCACGAGTTCGGCTGGCGCGAGGATGAATACGACAAGCTCGCCGCCGGCTCGGTGGCCGGCCATATCATCGAGTGCGGCGCGCAATGCACCGGCGGCAACTTCACCGACTGGGAGCTGGTGCGGGAGGGCTATGCCGACATGGGCTTCCCCATCGTCGAAGTGGAGCCCAGTGGCGAATTCATCGTCACCAAGCCTGAAGGCACTGGCGGTCTCGTCTCGGTGCATGCGGTGCTGGAGCAGATGCTGTACGAGATCGGCGATCCGCGCGCCTACCTGCTGCCCGACGTGGTCTGCGATTTCACCGGGGTGAAGCTGGAGCAGGCGGGGGACAACCGGGTGCGCATCACCGGCGCGCGGGGTTATCCGCCCACCGCATCCTACAAGGTCAGCGCCACCTATCCGGCCGGCATGCGCTGCGCCGCCCTGTTCATGATCGGCGGCATCGACGCCGCGCGGAAGGGCAGAGCCTCGGCCGGCGCCGTGGTGGAGAAGGTGCGCCGCCAGTTGCTCGAAGCCAAGCTCGGCGATTTCACCGGCGTGGACATCCACTGCATCGGCGCCGAGGAGACCTACGGGCCGCATGCGCGCGCCGCCGCGGCCGCGACGCGCGAGGTGGTGGTGAAGATCGCCGTGCATCATCCCAATCCCAAGGCGCTGAAGCTGTTTGCTCGCGAGATCGTGCAGGCCGCCACGGCGATGGCGCCGGGTTTCACCGGCTATTTCGGCGGCGGCCGGCCCGAGCCGAACATGATCCCGCGCCTGTTCTCCACCCTGGTGCCGAAAAGCCAGGTGGGCATCGAGGCCGTGGTCGGCGAGCAGCGCTTCGCGGTGACGGTGCCGACGCAGGGCGGCTTTGTGCCGCCGCGGGCGGAAGCCGAGGAACTGCCGGCGCTGTCGCTGCAGGATGCCGTCACTGTGCCGCTGATCAAGCTGGCCGTGGCCCGCTCCGGCGACAAGGGCGATCATTCCAACATCGGCGTCGCCGCCCGCCGGGCGGACTATCTGCCGTACATCCGGGCCGCGCTGAGCACCGCCAACGTGCGGAAATACTTTGCCCATGTCCTGGCCGGCGGCGAGCAGGGGCGGGTGGAGCGCTGGGAGCTGCCGGCCAGCCTGAGCCTCAACTTCCTGCTCTACAACGCCCTGGGCAGCGGCGGCGCGGCCTCGCTGCGCACCGACCCGCAGGGCAAAGCTTTTGCACAGATGCTGCTCGACTACCCGGTGCCAGTAAGCAGGGCTTTGGCCGATTTTTTGGACAAATAGCGCCCTTCGGCCAGTCGCCAAAAGCGCCCGAGACGGTAAAATAGGGAATTACACCCGTCCAAAACCGCCTAGGCGCCCCTGCGCACCGATCCGAGAGCACTAAAAATGAGCGTTGAACGCGATGTAATGGAATACGACGTCCTCGTCGTCGGCGCCGGCCCCGCCGGCCTGGCCGCTGCCTGCCGCCTCAAGCAGAAGGCCGCCGAGGCGGGCAAGGAGATCTCGGTCTGCCTGGTGGAGAAGGGTTCCGAGGTGGGCGCCCACATCCTCTCCGGCGCGGTGTTCGAGCCGCGCGCGCTCAACGAGCTGTTCCCCAATTGGAAGGAACTGGGCGCGCCGCTGAATACGCCGGTGAAGCGCGACGAAGTGTGGTTCTTCACCAGCCCGGAGAAGGGCATCAAGACGCCCGGTCCGTTCGTGCCGCACACCATGCACAACGACGGCAACTACGTCATCTCGCTGGGCAACCTGTGCCGCTGGCTGGCGCAGCAGGCGGAAGGGCTGGGCGTGGAGATCTATCCGGGCTTCGCCGCCCAGGAAATCCTCATCGACGAGAAGAACGTCGTGCGCGGCGTGCAGATCGGCGACATGGGTGTCGATCACAACGGCAAGCACAAGGAAGGCGTTTACACCCCGGGCATCGAGCTGCGCGCCAAGTACACCCTGTTTTCGGAAGGCTGCCGCGGTCACCTCGGCAAGCGCCTGCTCAAGCATTACAAGCTGGACGAAAAATCCGATGCGCAGCACTACGGCATCGGCCTGAAGGAGCTGTGGACCATCGACCCGGCCAAGCATGAGCAGGGCCTGGTCATCCATGGCACCGGCTGGCCGCTCAACAGCGCCAATCCGGGCGGCTTCTTCCTGTACCACCTGGAAAACAACCAGGTCTACGTCGGCCTGATTGTCGACCTGGCCTACAGCAATCCCTACCTGTCGCCGTTCGACGAGTTCCAGCGCCTCAAGCACCATCCGGTGCTGAAGAAGTTTCTGGAAGGCGGCAAGCGCGTCTCCTACGGCGCCCGCGCCATCACCAAGGGCGGCTTCAACGCCCTGCCGAAAATGGTCTTCCCGGGCGGCGCCCTGATGGGCTGCGACTTGGGCACCCTGAACTATTCCAAGATCAAGGGCAGCCATTCGGCGATGAAGTGCGGCATGCTGGCTGCCGAAGCCGCGGCCGAAGCGCTGCTGGCCGGTGGCGAGGGCGGCGACGAGCTGAACAGCTACACCGAGAAGTTCGAGGCCAGCTGGCTGCGCGACGAGCTGCATCGCGACCGCAATTTCGGTCCGGCGATGCACAAATTCGGCATCCTGTTCGGCGCGGCCTTCAACTACGTCGATCAGAATTTCTTCCGCGGCAAGAGCCCGATCACCCTGCGCGACAACACGCCCGACTACACCACGCTGAAGCCGGCGGCGCAGAGCAAGAAGATCGAGTATCCGAAGCCGGACGGCGTGATCAGCTTCGACAAGCTGTCCTCGGTGTTCATCTCCAGCACCAATCACGAGGAGGACCAGCCGGTCCACCTCAAGCTCGCCGACCCGAGCATCCCGATCGGCAAAAACCTGCCGCTGTACGACGAGCCGGCGCAGCGCTACTGCCCGGCGGGCGTGTATGAGGTGATCGCGGCGCCCGACGGCGGCAAGAAATTCCAGATCAACGCGCAGAACTGCGTGCACTGCAAGACCTGCGACATCAAGGATCCTGCCCAAAACATCACCTGGGTGGCGCCGGAAGGTTCCGGCGGACCCAATTATCCGAACATGTAAACTGGCTGAGGGCCGGGGCCCTGCGGGCCCCGTGCCATCGCCGCATCACCGCCAGGCCGGGCCCCGTCGAACTGCTCCGAGACCATCGAGAACCTAGTGACCGCTCTTGATCACCTGCTGCAGAGAAACCGCTCCTGGGCGCTGCGCACCGAAGTGGAGCGCCCGGGCTTCTTCGCCGCCCTGGCCAAGCAGCAGTCTCCGGAATACTTGTGGATCGGCTGCGCCGACAGCCGCGTGCCGGCCAACGAAATCATCGACCTGCCGCCGGGCGAGGTGTTCGTCCACCGCAACATCGCCAACGTGGTGTCGCATTCCGACCTCAACTGCCTGTCGGTGCTGCAATTCGCGGCGGACGTGCTCAAGATCAAGCACATCATCGTGGTGGGGCATTACGGTTGCAGCGGCGTGCATGCGGCGCTGGAGCGCAAGCGCATCGGCCTGGCCGACAACTGGCTGCAGCACGTGCGCGATGTGGCCGACGAGCATCGCCATGAGCTGTCCTCCATCGAGAACAACGAGGCGCGTCATGACCGCCTGTGCGAGCTCAATGCCATCAAGCAGGCCATGCACGTCTGCGAAACCACGATCGTGCGCGACGCCTGGCAGCGCGGGCAGGAGCTGTACGTGCACGCCTGGGTTTACGGTCTGAAGGACGGCAGGGTGCGCGATCTGGACTTTTCCGTCGGTAGTGCGGCAGAGTTCACCCGCCGCCGCGAAAATGGCGGCAGTCGCAAGGTGTCGAAAGCTTAGTTGTTTGTTTGAACAGTCCGGGCATGAATGCCCGGTAGCTTGGAAAGGATGTTTCGCTTATTTGAACAATCCGGGCACGGCTGCTTGGCAGCCTAGGCAGGATGTTTTGTTTATTTGAATAGTCCGGTCATGGATGACCGGTAGCTTGGACAGGAAGTCCACAACGAGAGAAGAAATGAAAGCATTGGTCAGCGTCAAACGCGTGGTGGACTACAACGTCCGCATCCAGGTCAAGCCGGACGGCAGCGGCGTGGTGACGGAGGGCGTGAAATTCAGTGTCAATCCGTTCGACGAAATCGCCATGGAAGAGGCGGTGCGGCTGAAGGAAAAGGGCAAGATCACTGAAATCATCGCCGTCACCATCGGCGGGGCCAAGTGCGAAGAAACCCTGCGCACCGCCCTGGCCTTCGGCGCCGACCGCGCCGTCCACGTCAAGGAAGAAGGGGAGATCCAGCCCCTCACCGCCGCCCAGGCCCTGGCCGCCGTCTTCAAGAAAGAAGGCGCCAACCTCTTCCTGCTGGGCAAACAGGCCATCGACGACGACGCCAACCAGACCGGCCAGATGGTCGCCGCCCTGCTCGACCTGCCCCAGGCCACCTTCGCCTCCAAAGTCGAACTCGAAGCGACCAAAGCCACCGTCACCCGCGAAGTCGACGCCGGCCTGGAAACCCTGGAAATCGACCTGCCCGCCATCATCACCGCCGACCTGCGCCTGAACGAGCCGCGCTACCTCAAGCTGCCCGACATCATGAAGGCCAAGAAAAAGCCCATCGAAGCCGTATCCCTGGCCGACCTGGGCGTCACCGCCGGTGCCGGCCTCAAAGCCACCAAGACCGCCGCTCCCCCGAAGCGCAGCAAAGGCATCGTGGTCAAGACCGTCGACGAACTGATCGCCGCCCTAAAGGGTAAAGGCCTGATTTAATTCATTCTAGGAGCCGGCCGACAGGCCGGCTTGGAGCGTAATAACAATGTCCAAGATACTGATCATCGGCCAGCAGGCCGACGGCAAACTCAGCAGCAGCATCGCCAAAGTCGTCACCGCCGCCAAACTCATCGGCGGCGACATCGAAGTGGCGGTATTCGCCAAGGACGGCAGCTCAGCTGCCGCCGAAGCCGCCAAACTCGACGGCGTCAGCAAAGTCCTGCAGATCGACCGCCCCGAAAACGACCACGGCCTCGCCGCCGTCCTCGCCCCCCAGGTCGTCGAACTGGCCAAGCAAGGCTATACCCACGTCTTCGCCCCCGGCACCACCTTCGGCAAGGACCTCCTGCCCAGAGTCGCCGCCAAGCTCGGCGTCCAGCAGGTCTCCGACGTCATGGCCGTGCACGGCCCCACCAGCTTCGACCGCCCTATCTACGCCGGCAACGCCATCGTCACGGTGGAGGCTCCGGCCGCCCCGGCCGTCGTCGCCACCATCCGCCTGGCCTCCTTCAGCGCGGTGGGCTCCAGCGGCTCCGCCGCCGTGGAGAAGGTCACCGTCGAAGCCACCCTGCCGACCCACACCCGCTTCATCAAGCTCGAAGCGCAGAAGTCCGAGCGTCCCGAACTGCAATCCGCCAGCCGAGTCGTCTCCGGCGGCCGCGCGCTGGGCAGCTCCGAGAACTTCAAGGTCATCTACGACCTGGCCGACAAGCTCAAGGCCGGCGTCGGCGCTTCCCGCGCGGCAGTGGACTCCGGCTACGTCCCCAACGACATGCAGGTGGGCCAGACCGGCAAGATCATCGCCCCGGAACTGTATTTCGCCATCGGCATCTCCGGCGCCATCCAGCACCTGGCCGGCATCAAGGATGCCCGCACCATCGTCGCCATCAACAAGGACGCCGAGGCGCCGATCTTCGAGGTGGCGGACTTCGGGCTGGTCGCCGATCTGTTTACGGCGGTGCCGGAAATGACCAGCAAGCTGTGATGAAGGCTGCAAGGTCCAATCCCCGCGTCATTCCGGCGCAAGCCGGAATCCAGGGCTGCGAGCGCGGCACTGTGGGCTCTGGATACCGGCTTTCGCCGGTATGACGATGTTGATGTATTGAGCAATACGACAAGGCCGGGAAACCGGCCTTGTTCGTTTCTGGAGGAAGAGAACATGCATTACCGCTCTGTATTCGCCCCTGATCTGTTCAAGGGCCAGAACATCATCGTCACCGGCGGCGGCTCCGGCATCGGCCGCTGCACCGCGCACGAGCTGGCTGCCCTGGGCGCGCATGTGGTGTTGGTGGGACGCAAGGCGGAGAAGCTGGAAGCGGTGGCCGCGGAAATCCGCGAGGACGGCGGCGACTGCTCGCTGCAGGCTTTCGACATCCGCGACGAAGACGCGGTGAAGCAGGCGGTGAAGGCCATCGTCGCGGCGCGCGGCACCATCCACGGCCTGGTCAACAATGCCGGCGGCCAGTTTCCGGCGCCCTTGATGGCGATCAGCAAGAAGGGCTGGGAAGCGGTCGTCGCCAACAATCTCACCGGCGGCTTTCTGATGGCGCGCGAGGTGTTCAACCAGTCGATGCGCAAGACCGGCGGATCCATCGTCAACATGCTGGCCGATATGTGGGGCGGCATGCCGGGCATGGGGCATTCCGGCGCGGCGCGTGCCGGCATGCTCAATTTCACCGAGACCGCAGCGGTGGAGTGGGCGCACGCGGGGGTGCGCGTCAACGCCGTGGCGCCGGGCTGGGTGGCTTCCAGCGGCCTCGACAACTACGACGAGAGCTTCCAGAAGGAATTCATTCCCAAGCTGCGCGGCGAGGTGCCCCTGCAGCGTCTGGCCGAAGAGGCTGAAATCTCGGCGCCGATCGTGTTCCTGCTGACTCCGGCGGCCGGCTTCGTCACCGGCATCTGCATCGCCATCGACGGCGGCGCCTCGCGCAACACCAAGCTGTTCCCCCTGCAGGGCGGGCAGAACTCGAAGGCGTACGATGGCTTCCATCGCGCGGTGAAGCCGAAGGTGCTGGAGAAGTATTAAAGCAAGCGCGTCTCGCGCAAAGACGCAAAGCCGCCGGTAAAAGCTTTAATCTTTGAATGGCCTTGCTTCTGATTCTTCTCCTGCGGCTTTGCGTCTTTGCGCGAGTACGCTTTTAAGTAATCTATATTGTTCGTGAAATAAGCCTGAAATACTGGTAAAAATAGACTATTCCCGGACGAATTCTGAGACAGCGGAAATGCCGATTATCGAATCGAAGATCGATACCAACAGTCCCCAGTTCAAGCAGAACCGGGAGGAGATGCTGGCCCGGATCGCCGAGTTCCGGGCGATCGAGCAGAAAGGCGCGGCGGAGGAAGAGAGCAAGCGCGAGCGTTTTCACAAGCGCGGCCAGATGCTGCCGCGCGAGCGCGTGCACCTGATGCTGGACCGCGGCAGCCCCTGGCTGGAGCTGCAGACCTTGTGCGGCTACAAGATGCACGACGACAAGGACGGCTCGCTCGCCGGCGGCAACACCATCATGGGCATCGGCTACGTCTCCGGCACCCGCTGCATGGTCACCGCCAGCAACTTCGCCATCAAGGGCGGCACCATGACGCCCTGGGGCGTGCAGAAAACCCTGCGCATTCAGGAAATGTGCATGGAGCAGAAGCTGCCCGCCGTGTCCATGATCGAATCCGGCGGCGCCAACCTGCTGTACCAGGCCGAGCTGTTCATTCCCGGCGGCAAGACCTTCGCCAACCAGGCCCGAGCCTCCGCCATGGGCCTGCCGCAAGTCACGGTGGTGCATGGTTCGTCCACCGCCGGCGGCGCCTACATGCCGGGCCTGTCCGACTACGTGGTGATGATCCGCAAGAACGCCAAGGTGTTCCTGGCCGGGCCGCCGCTGCTCAAGGCCGCCACCGGCGAGATCGCCGTGGACGAGGACCTGGGCGGCGCCGAGATGCACACACAGATCGCCGGCACCGCCGAATTCCTGGCGGAGAACGATGCCGACGGCATCCGCATCGCCCGCGACATCGTGCGCAATATCGACTGGAACCGGAACCGTCCGCAGCCGCAGCTGCGCGAGGTGCGCGCGCCGCTGTACGACATCGACGAGCTGTGCGGCGTGGTTTCCGCCGATTACCGCCGGCCCTACGACTGCCGCGAGGTGATCGCGCGCCTCACCGACGGCAGCGAGTTCCTCGAGTTCAAGAACGAGTACGACAAGCAGACCATCTGTGGCCGCGCCGTGATCCACGGCCACCAGGTCGGCATCATCAGCAACAACGGCCCCATCACCATCCGCGGCGCCACCAAGGCCGGCCAGTTCATCCAGCTGTGCTGTCAGGCCGATATCCCCATCGTCTACCTGATGAATACTACCGGCTACATGGTGGGCACGGAGAGCGAGCAGGGCGGCATCGTCAAGCACGGCAGCAAGATGATCCAGGCCGTGGCCAACGCCACCGTGCCGCAGATCACCATCGTCATGGGCGGCTCCTTCGGCGCCGGCAATTACGGCATGTGCGGCCGCGGCTTCGGCCCGGACTTCATCTTCGCCTGGCCCAACTCCCGCACTTCGGTGATGGGCGGCGAGCAGGCGGCAGGGGTGATGGAGATCATCACCCGCGAAAAGTGGCACAAGCAGGGCAAGCTCTTAAGCGAGACCGACGAAAAAATGCTCGCCACGGTGCGCCAGAACATCATCAACCAGTTCGATCGCGAGTCGAACGCCTTCGCCGCCAGCGCGCGCCTGTTCGACGACGGCCTGATCGATCCGCGCGATACGCGCAAGGTGCTGGGCTACACGCTCTCCATCTGCGCGGAAGGCCGCAGCCGCAAGGTGTTTCCGAATACGTTCGGCGTGGCGCGGCTTTAAGTATTTGACGTCATACCGGCGAAAGCCGGTATCCAGAGCACATTGCGGTGCGCTTGCGGCCCTGGATTCCGGCTTTCGCCGGAATGACGATTGAGAGATTGGAGAAATGACAATGCAATTCACACACGAACACCAGCAGATTTACGACACCACGAAGAAGTTCGTCGAGACCGAGCTCAACCCGCACGTGCTCGAGTGGGAGAAGGCCGGTTACTGGCCCGCCCACGAAGTGCTGAAGAAGATGGGCGACCTGGGCCTGCTTGGCATCAGCAAGCCGGAGTCGGTCGGCGGCCTGGGCCTGGATTATTCCTACCAGGTGGCCTTCGCCGAGGCTCTGGGCTTCTGCACCTGCGGCGGCCTGCCCATGGCCATCGGCGTGCAGACCGACATGGCGACGCCGGCGCTGGCGCGCTTCGGCTCCGATTACCTGAAGGAGAACTTCCTCAAGCCCGCGGTGGCCGGCGACATGGTCGCGGCGATCGCGGTGAGCGAGCCGGGCGCCGGCTCCGACGTCGCCGGCATCAAGACCACGGCGCGCAAGGTTGGCGAGGAATACATCATCTCCGGCTCCAAGCTGTGGATCACCAACGGCACCCAGGCCGACTGGGCCTGCATGCTGGTCAACAGCGGCGATAGCGGCGACCGCCACGGCAACAAGAGCCTGATCGTGGTGCCGCTCGACGCCAAGGGCGTCGACCGCAAGCAGAAGCTGGACAAACTGGGCCAGCGCTCCAGCGACACCGCGATGATCTTCCTCGACGAAGTGCGGGTGCCGGCGCGCAACCTGATCGGCCAGGAGGGTAAGGGCTTCAGCTACCAGATGCAGCAGTTCCAGGAAGAGCGCCTGTTCCTCTCCGCCAGCATCATCGCGGCGATGGAGCGGGTCATCGACGATACCGCCGCTTATACCCGGCAGCGGCAGGCTTTCGGCCAGTCCATCCTCGACAACCAGTACGTGCAGTTCCGCCTGTCGGAGCTGAAGACCGAAGTCGAAGCGCTGCGCGCACTGACCTACCGCGCCACCACCGAGCTGGTCGCCGGCCGCGACGCCGCATTGCTCGCCTCGATGGCCAAACTCAAGAGCGGCCGCCTCGGCCGTGAAGTGACCGATGCCTGCCTGCAATTCTGGGGCGGCCAGGGCTATATGTGGGAAAGCTCGGTGGCGCAGTTTTACCGCGACCTGCGGCTGCATTCCATCGGCGGCGGGGCGGATGAGGTGATGCTGGGGATTATTTCGAAGCGGCTGGGGTATGGGAGCAAACGTAAACCCAGCTAATGCGTCATACCGGCGAAAGCCGGTATCCAGGCTCACTCAACTTGAAGACGACGGGTTTTGATTAAGGAATTCTGCGTTTACATCCTCGCCGGTAAACGCAATGGAACGCTATATATCGGCGTGACATCGAACCTTGTGCAGCGAATCTGGCAGCACAGGAACGATGAAGCAGATGGTTTCACCAGGAAATATCAGGTTCATTCCCTGGTGTGGTTCGAGCAGCATGAGAATGCAGAGTCCGCGATAACGCGCGAGAAGCAGATCAAGGAATGGAAGCGTAAATGGAAACTGGAATTGATCGAAAAAGACAATCCAACCTGGCGTGATCTTTATGACGAAATTACTCAGTAAGCCCAGCGTCGTACCGGCGAAAGCCGGTACCCGGAGCGTTGAAGCGCGGCGCTTGGGGCCCTGGATACCGGCTTTCGCCGGTATGACGCTATTTGATGTGTTGGAAAAGAGATCATGACTCTTCCCGAAACCAAAAACCTGCTCCTCTCCCTCGACGGCGGCGTGCTGCACCTCACCCTCAACCGCCCCGAATCGCGCAATGCCATGAACCGCGGCATGGTCGAGGAGATCAATGCCGTGTTCGACGCGGTGCGTGAGGCGCGGGAAGTGCGCGCCATCGTCATGCGCGGCGCCGGCGGGCATTTCTGCGCCGGCGGCGACCTGAAGGAGATGATGGCCGGCGGCCTCAAGCCGGCCGAGCCGGGCCAGCCTGATCCGGTGGTGCTGTTCTCGCGTGCTTTCGGTCATATGCTGCGCAAGGTCGGGCAGGCGCCGCAGGTGGTGGTGGCGGTGCTGGAAGGGGCGGTACTGGCCGGCGGCTTCGGCCTGGCCTGCGTCTCCGATATCGCGCTGGCCCATGTGGATGCGAAGTTCGGCGTGCCGGAGACCACGCGCGGCTTGCCGCCGGCGCAGATCGCCCCGTTCATTGTCGAGCGCATCGGCCTGACCCAGGCGCGCAAGCTGTGCCTGACCGGCGCCCAGTTCAAAGGGGCGGAGGCGCTGTGCCTGGGCCTGGTGCACGATACCTTCGCCAACGAGCCGGAGATGCAGGCGCAGCTCGGCGCCACCCTCAAACAGATTCTCGGCTGCGCGCCGCTGGCCAATGCCATGACCAAGGAAATCGTGCTCAACGCCGGACGCCTCGACATGGACGCGGTGCTGGACGATGCGGCGCGCAAGTTCGCCGTCGCCGTGCGCGGCAGCGAAGCGCCGGAAGGCATCACCGCCTTCATGCAGAAGCGAGCTCCGAAATGGGCCTTATGAATCGGATCGCAGTGCAAGATGCGGGAGACGGCCTGAGTAGCGAGCGGCTGGTGCTGCGCCGTTTCACGCAGGCCGATCTGCCGCTGCTGATCGAACTCAACGCCGACCCCGAGGTGATGCGCTACGTCGGCGGCGTCCAGACGCCGCAACAGACACGCGCCATGCTGGAATCGCGCATCCTCGACTACTACCAGGCCAATCCGGGTCTGGGGGTATGGGCGACGCAGCTGCGCGACAGCGGCGAGTGCATCGGCTTCCATCTGCTCAATCACATCCAGGGCGAGGAATTTATCCAGGTGGGTTATCGCCTGTTCCCCCGCCACTGGGGACGGGGCTACGCGACCGAGATGGGCGTGGCGCTGTTGCACTATGGTTATACCCGGCTGCAGCTGCCGTCCATCGTCGCCATCACCCATCTGCACAATCGCGTTTCGCAGCAGGTGTTGCTGAAGGCGGGCTTACATCGTCATGGCGAACGCAGTTTTCAGCATCCCGCTTATGCCAGCTTTGGGCCGCTCGCCTGGTTCGAGCGTGCCGCGCAGGACTGGTTGAGCGAACACAAGGCAATCGAACAATGAGCATTCCCAAGCATCGTTTCACCAAGGTTCTGGTCGCCAATCGCGGCGAGATCGCAGTGCGGGTCATTCGCGGCGCCAGGCAGCAGGGCTACAAGACCGTGGCGGTGTATAGCGACGCCGATCGCGACGCGCTGCATGTGCGCGAGGCCGACGAGGCGGTGCGCATCGGCCCGGCCCCGGCCAAGGATTCCTACCTGGTGATCGAGCACATCATCGCCGCGGCGAAGACCGCCGGGGCGCAGGCAGTTCATCCGGGCTATGGCTTCCTGTCCGAGCGCGCCGACTTCGCCCGGGCGGTGCAGGACGCCGGCCTGATCTTCATCGGGCCGGACCCGGCCTCGATCGAGGCGATGGGCAACAAGAGCGCCTCGAAGATCCGCATGATCGCGGCCGGCGTGCCCTGCGTGCCCGGCTACCAGGGCGACGACCAGTCCGACGAGACGCTGAAGGCGGAATCGATCAAGGCCGGCTTGCCGGTGATGGTCAAGGCCGCGGCCGGCGGCGGCGGCCGCGGCATGCGCCTGGTGCACGAGGAAGCGGCGCTGCTGGAAAACATCCGCTCGGCGCGCTCCGAGGCGAGCAATGCCTTCGGCAGTGGTCAGCTGCTGATCGAGAAGGCGGTGGTGGATGCGCGCCATGTCGAGATCCAGGTGTTCGGCGATCGCCATGGCAACGTCATCCACCTGGGCGAGCGCGATTGCTCGATCCAGCGCCGCAACCAGAAAGTGGTGGAGGAAGCGCCCAGCCCGGCGGTGGACGACGCCCTGCGCCTGAAGATGGGCGCGGCGGCGGTGGCCGCGGCCAAGGCGGTGAACTACGTCGGCGCCGGCACGGTGGAATTCCTGCTGGGCCGGGACAAGCAGTTCTATTTCCTGGAGATGAACACGCGCCTGCAGGTCGAGCATCCAGTCACCGAGCTGGTCTATGGCGTCGACCTGGTGGACTGGCAGCTGCGCGTGGCGCAGGGCGAGACCTTGCCGCTGCAGCAGGAAGAAGTACTCGACAACCGCCTCGGCCATGCCATCGAGGTGCGCCTCTGCGCCGAGGACCCGCGCCAGAACTACCTGCCGCAGACCGGCAAGGTGCTGCGCTGGAGCGTACCCGCTGGCGAGGGGGTGCGCGTCGATACCTATCTGGAAAGCGGCCGCAGCATCAGCCCCTACTACGACTCGATGCAGGCCAAGATCATCGCCTGGGGCGAGGATCGCGAGACGGCGCGGGCGCGGCTGCTCAAGGCGCTGGACGGCACCGTGCTGCTCGGGGTGACTTCCAATCGCGACTACCTGCGCGCGGTGCTGGCCACCGGGGCCTTCGCGTCCGGCGATTTCAGCACGGCGTTCGTCGGCAAGTATTTCCCGCAGGAGCAGATCGCCGCCGCCCGGCCGACGTTGCAGCAGGTGCTGCTGGCCGCCGTGGCACTGTACCTGGACGATGCGCGCCGGCTTGCGGGCGAACACGGCCTGGCGGTGGAGATGATCGGCTGGCACAGCTCGCATGACACCCCGTCCGACTTCAAGCTGAAGTGGCAGCAGCGCGAATACGATCTGGAAGTCAGCGCCCATGATGGCCGCGTCTTCAGGACGCAGCTCGATGGCGAGGCCGCGGAGCTTGAAGTGATCTCCACCGCCGCCGGTGAATTCCGCTATCTGGCCGCAGGGGTGCAGGGCCTGGCGCGCTACGCCCGCGACGAGGACGCGCTGTGGCTGGATGCCGCCGGCGCCATCGAGTGTTTTGTCGATCGCACTTACGCGCCGGCGCAGACGGCGCTGGCCGGATCGGACGGGCGCATCCTCGCCCACAGCGACGGCAAGATCGTCGCGGTGCACGTCAAGCCGGGCGATGCGGTGGAGAAGGGGCAGACCCTGGTGGTGCTGGAGGCGATGAAAATGGAATTCCAGCTCGCCGCGCCGATGGCGGGAACGGTTGAAGCGGTGAGTGTCGAGGCCGGCCTTCAGGTGAAGGGGCGGCAATTGCTGGTGCAGCTCAAGCCGGCCGCATAAGGCCGGCAACAACCCGCGCATCGTCGCGATGCGCATCCAGCTTCCAATAACGCGCCATCAATAAAAAGGCGCCGGAGTTTCCTCCGGCGCCTGAATGCTGCTCAACTGATCCGGCTATTCAAGCCCGGTTCGGTTGTCTTGCTTACTGCTGCGGCGGCTGGCCCGAGGCATCGGCCGGTGCTGCTGCAGGCTTCTTGTGGTGATGGTGCTTCACCGTCTTCGGCTGCTGACCCTGCAGCGCGGCGTCGGTGGAGGCGGCGGTTGCGCCTTCATTCAGCACCTTGATGTGAGCCGGCGCGTTGGTCACTTCAAACTCGACGCGACGGTTCTGCGCACGACCTTCGGCGGTGTCGTTGCTGGCGATCGGCTTGGTCTTGCCGAAGCCATGTGCCGTCAGCTCGGCGCCGTTGACGCCCTTGCTCACCAGGTAGGCCTTGACCGAATCCGCGCGACGCTGCGACAGCTTCAGGTTGTAAGGCGCCGAACCGATCGAGTCGGTGTGGCCCTGGATCTCGACGTTCAAGTTCGGCTCCGCTGCCAGGGCACTGGCGACTCCATCCAGAGTCTGCTGTGCCGGTGCGGTCAGCTGGGCCGAGTTGAACTCGAAGTCCACCGCGCGAATGATGACCGACTGCTCGATGATGTGGCAGTTGGCATCAACCTTGAAGCCGGCCGGCGGATTGCAAACCGGAGGCGGGGGCGGGGGCGGCGGGGGCGGAGGAGGCGGGGGCGGCGGCGGGGGGGGCGGCGGCGGAGCCACCGGCTCTTCGCCGAAGGAGTAGCGGAAGCCGGCCATCGCGGTCTGCGTGCGGTAACGCGCCTCGATCGGGCCGGCAGCGCCGGTATTGAAGTCGCCGCGATTGGTCTCGAGGTAGCGGTAGTCGACCGACAGGGTCACATGCGGCGTCACGTCGAAGCCGACGCCGGCGCCACCCTGGTAGCCGAACTTGGTCTTGAAGCCGTCGTCGATGTCGACGCCGCCGAACGCGATGTTGCGGTTGGCGAAACGGACGCCGCCAACGCCGCCGCCCACGTAAGGGTGCGCGATGCTGAAGAAGCCGCTCGGAGCCTTGAAGTCATACCACAGATTGGCCATCGCGCTGTCGGCGTTCTCGTGGCCGGTCACGGCAAAGCCGGCGCTATCGTCCTTGATGCTGTTGCGGCGATGATCCAGCTCCAGTTCCGGACGGAAGCCGTTGGCGAACGAGTAACCGCCCACCAGTCCGGCAGCCCAGCCCGTCTTGAAATGCAGGCTGTCGCCGGTCTGCAGGAGATTCTGCGGACTTTCGAAATTGGCGCCACCTTCGACGCCGACGTATGGCCCATCACCGGCATGCGCCATCAGCGGAGTGGAGGCGAGAAACGCCGCCGCTACCGCCAGACGCAGAGGATGACGCTTGAATTGCTTCATGACTTGCTCCTGAGTATTGTTAGAAAAGAAACACTCCGCTTACCGGGGGCATCGGCGAACGGTGTCTGCAACGCTACAGCTCCTTGCAACAAAACAACGCGGGATTTCACCACGGCTTCCTTACAAAGGGTTTGCACCGGGTGAAAAATGTTTGGGGATTGGAAGCGCGTATGAAGTGGGGCGAGAGCGCCGACGCGTCCGTTGAAGCCATGCTGCCAACAGCCTGCAAGATTATTCTTGTCATATGCTCTCCATTGCAATGGACACAGCAATAACGTTTGCGCGGACCACACCAACTAATTCCCGTCCGCGATAAACTTTAATGTTGCTACCAAATGCCCGGCGTTCCTGCCTGTGCTTCAAGAGTTCAAAACCGAGCTGATCCTGCTCGGATACCGCTTAGAGTAACATTTTTGGGGTTGGTTCGGCCCAATGGCCAAAAAATGTTCAGGTATTTGCGGACTTTAGCTGCTGAATGCATGAGTACTGAATCGGCGCGGCTCCTTATCCCTTAATAGCCCAGCTGCCTTGCCGCAAGGTCTTTCATGATCTCGGAAGCGCCGCCGCCGATGGACAGCACCTTGGTCTCGCGGAAGATGCGCTCCACCTTGGCGCCGCGCAGGTAGCCGGCGCCGCCGAAGATCTGCACCGCTTCGCCGGCGACTTCCTCCAGCATGGCCGTGGCCAGGTTCTTCAGCAGGCACACCTCGGCCACCGGCATCTGCCGGTTCGACACGCGCCAGCACAGGATGTCGAGCTGCGCTTTCACCGCGTCGATGTGCATCTTCATGTCCACCAGCTTGTGGCGGATCACCTGGCGCGAGATCAGCGGCTTGCCGAACGTCTGCCGCTCGCGCGCATAGGCCAGCGCTTCTTCGTAGCAGACCCGGGCGAAAGCCCAGGCCTGCGAGGCCAGCATGATGCGCTCGTTGTTGAAGTTGAGCATGATCGCCATGAAGCCGGCGTTCTCCGGGCCGATGCGGTTGGCCACCGGTACCCGGCAGTCCTCGAAGTACAGCGTGGCGGTGTCCGAGCACCACCAGCCCATCTTGTCGAGCTTGCTGCGGGTGAAGCCGGGCGTGCCCGCCTCGACCACCAGCAGCGACACGCCGCCCAGGCCCGGCTCGCCGGTGCGCACCGCCACGGTCAGCAGGTCGGCGCGCATGCCGGAGGTGGTGAAGGTCTTGGAGCCGTTGACGATGTAGTGCTCGCCGTCGCGCCGCGCCGAGGTGCGCAGGTTCGCCACATCGGAGCCGCCGCCCGGCTCGGTGATGGCCAGGGCCGCGATCTTGTCGCCGGCCAGCACCGGCGCCAGGAAGCGCTCCTTCTGCTCCGGCGTGCCGGCGTGCATCACCGGCGGGCTGGCGATGCCGTGGCTCATCAGGCTGGCGATGAGGCCGCCGGAGCCGGCGCGGGCCAGCTCCTCGGTCAGCACCACGCCATAGAACGCGTCCGGCACTTCGATGCCGCCATAGGCCTCGGGAAAGCTGACGCCGAGCACACCGGCCTGCGCCGCCTTGCGATGCAGCTCGCGCGGCAGTTCGCCGGCGGCCTCCCACTGGTCGATGTGCGGCGCCACCTCCTTGTCGACGAAACGCCGCACCTGCTCGCGGAACGTTTCATGATCCGCGGTATAGAAGGGGGAAGCCGCCGCAGGGGTGGAAGTGCGATTCATGGTAATTGAAATATTCTCGTCAACTCCTAGTGTGGAACTCTAAACAGTCGGCTGAGGTCACGCCACAACAATATTTGTTACTGATGAATCGGGTGGTCGCCGCGGAGTCTTGCGGCCTGGTTTTGCGGGGGAGGTCCGCGCTGACCGTTGCTGCGTCCTATCACAACTTCTGTCACGCTGGGCATGGTGCCAATCCAGGTACCCCCGGATTCGATGCAGGAGCGTTCCGATGACTGTTTCGAGGCGAGTGGTGCTGGCGCTGGTTTGCGGCGCCCTGGTCGGCGTGAGCCTGCCGCTGGCGCAGCGTGCCGCCGGTGTGGATGGTCCGGCCGAGCCGCTGCCCCTTGAGCAATTGCATTCGTTCACCCAGGCGCTGGACCTCATCGGCAGGCGCTACGTCGATGCGGTGCCGGCCGACAAGCTGATGGAGAATGCCCTGCGCGGCATGATCGACGGGCTGGAGCCGCATTCGCACTACCTCGACAAGAAGGAATACGCCGACTGGAACGTCAACATCTCCGGCGAGTACGCCGGGGTCGGCATCGAGGTTGAAATGCGCGACGGCTTCCTGCGCGTGGTTTCGGCCATGGACCATACCCCCGCCTCGGCCGCCGGCATCCGTTCGGGCGACATTATCACCCTCATCGACGGCGCACCCGTCACCGGCCTCAAGCTCAATGACGCGATCGATCGCATGCGCGGCGCCGAAGGCACCAGGATCAAGCTGAGCCTGATCCACGCCGGATCCGACAAAGCCCTGACGCTCGACCTGAGGCGCGAATCCGTCAAGGTCGCCAGCGTGCATTCGATCATGCTGGAGCCGGGCATCGGCTACCTGCGCATCACCAATTTCGCCGCCGATACCGGCGACTCGTTCACCGCCGAGCTGGGCAAGCTGCAGCAGCAGGCCGGCGGCAACCTGCATGGCCTGATTCTCGACCTGCGCAACAATCCCGGCGGCGTGGTCACCGCCGCGGTGCAGGTCAGCGACGACTTTCTCGACAAGGGCGAGATCGTGGTGCAGCGCGGCCGCGTGCCCGGCGCCAACCACGAATATGACGCCACGCCCGGCGATCTGCTGAAAGGCCGGCCGCTGGTGGCGATGGTCAACGGCGGCACCGCCTCGGCAGCCGAGATCGTCGCCGGCGCGTTGCAGGATCAGCGGCGCGCAGTGCTGGTCGGCAGCGGCACCTTCGGCAAGGGCCTGGTGCAGAGCGTCACGCCCTTGCCGACCGGCGGCGCCATGGTCCTCACCATTGCGCGCTACTACACGCCGAGCGGCCGCTCCATCCAGGCCGAAGGCATCCAGCCCGACATCGCCATCCTGCCGATGCAGGTCAGCGCCGCCGAGCCGCCCGTCGCGCGCGTGCGCGAAGCGGATCTGAAAGGCAGTCTGGCGAACGAGAAGCCAGGTGGGCAGGCGGGCGGAAAGGCCGGCAAGAAACCGGCGGCGCCGGCCGAGACAGTCACCAACGTCGTCGATCCGCAACCGGGAGCGACCACCAACCTGGCCGAGACCGACTATGTGCTCTACAACTCGCTCAATGTGCTGAAGGGTTTGATCATCGCGGCCGACGTGCCCGCTGGCTGAGCGACGCCCAACACTTGTCATCCTGAGCGTAGCGAAGGGTGAACCACTCCGCTTAGCGAGCGAAGCTCGCTGGAGTGGTGAACGCCCGGCCATGGATGGCCGGGCCGGGCTCTCCGATAGCTGCAAGGTCTCGCCAGGGATGGCCAGCGGGCGCTGACCTACATGGCCAGATTCTTCGCTGCGCTCAGAATGACAGAAGGGGGAGAGATAGTTAGCCCTTTTCCCGCAGCTGCGCCGCTTCCAGCGTGTTCTGCATCAGCATCGCCACGGTCATCGGGCCGACACCGCCCGGTACCGGCGTGATGAAGGCGGCGCGCTGCCGCGCCAGCTCGAAGCCGACATCGCCGGCCAGCTTGCCGTCGGGCAGACGGTTGATGCCGATGTCGATGACGATGGCGCCGGGGCGGACCCAGTCGCCATGCACGAAGCCGGGTTTGCCCACGGCGACCACCAGCACTTCCGCCCGCGCCACTTCCTGGTCCAGCTCGCGGGTGAAGCGGTGGGCGATGGTGGTGGTGCAACCGGCCAGCAGCAGCTCCAGTCCCATCGGCCGGCCGACGTGGTTGCTGGCGCCGACCACCAGGGCGCGCTTGCCGTGCAGGTCCACGCCGGTGGATTTGAGCAACTCGATCACGCCATAGGGCGTGCAGGGGCGCAGCGAGGGCAGGCGCTGCGCCAGGCGGCCGAGGTTGTAGGGATGGAAGCCGTCCACATCCTTGTCCGGGCGGATGCGCTCGATCACCAGGGTGCTGTCGATATGCTTGGGCAGGGGCAGCTGCACCAGGATGCCGTCGATGCCCTCGTCGGCGTTGAGGCGGTCGATCTCGGCAAGCAGCTCGGCCTGGCTCACATCCTCCTCGTAGTGGCGCGGCACCGAGCGGATGCCCACTGCCTCGCAGCTGCGGCGCTTGTTGCGCACGTAGATCTCGGAAGCCGGATCGGCGCCGACCAGCACGGTGGCCAGGGCAGGGGCGCGCTTGCCGGCGGCGGTACGCGACTCCACGGCGATGCGCACGCGTGTCTGGACCTCGGCGGCAACGGCCTTGCCGTCAATCAGTTGGGCGGCGGTCAAGTGAATCGACTCCCGATCGGCCTGCGGCCGGTAAAAAATCATTTTACCTGTCGCCGGCCGCGAGGCACTAACGGACAGCCGACAATCCCCTAAAATGCGCCCTCTCATGCCCATCCCCAGCCTGCAAGTCCCCCGCCTCCAAGTCAGTGGCCTGGCCGTCGCCCGTGGCGACCGCAACGTGGTCGAGGCCCTGGGCTTTGCCGTCGCGGCGGGCGAAATCTTGCACATTCGCGGCCGCAACGGCGCCGGCAAGACCTCCCTGCTGGAAGTGCTGTGCGGCCTGCGCACGCCGGCCGCCGGCACCATCGACGGCCAGCCGGATGCCGAACACCGCCACTGGCTGGGCCACAAGAACGCCCTCAACCCGGCGCTCAGCCCGGACGAAAACCTGCGCTTCTGGTGCGCCCTCAGCGGCCATGTAGACGCAGACGTGGGGCAGGCCCTGCAGCGGGTCGGCCTGAAGGCCCAGCGCCATCGCCCCTGCGGCAGCCTTTCCACCGGCCAGCGCCGCCGCGCCGCCCTGGCGCGCCTGCTGGCGCTGCCGCGCCCCTGGTGGTTCCTCGACGAGCCGCTGGCCGGGCTGGACCATGCCGGTATCGACCTGCTGGCCGAGCTGCTCGATGCGCACGGCCGCGGCGGCGGCGCCGCCCTGGTCACCAGCCACCAGCCCTTGCCGCAGGGCGTGGCCGGCGTGCGTACCCTGGAATTGCGCTCTTGAGCGCCGCCAGTGCTGTATTCCGGCGCGAGCTGCTGCTGGCGGCGCGGCGCCCGGCCGAGTGGGCCCAGCCCCTGGTGTTCTACGCCATCGTCGCCCTCCTGTTTCCCCTGGGTATTGAGGCCCACGACCCGGCGCTGAAAGTGTTCGCCCCGGCCATCGTCTGGGTCGGCGCCCTGCTCGCCGCCCTGCTCGGGGTGGAGCGCATCTTCCGCGGCGACCTGGAGGACGGCACCCTGGAGCAATTGCTGCTGGCCGACGCCCCGGCGCCCCTGCTGGTGGCGGCCAAGCTCGGCGCGCACTGGCTGCTGACCGCGCTGCCGCTGGTGGTGGCCGCGCCGTTCCTGGGCATCGCCCTGGGGCTGGAGCCGCTGGCGGTGAAGGTACTGACCTTGAGCCTGCTGCTGGGCACGCCGACCCTGATGTTCACCGGCGGCTTCGCCGCGGCCTTGACGGTGGGAGCCCAGCGCGCCGGCATCCTGCTGCCGATCCTGGTGCTGCCGCTGATGACCCCGGCGGTGATTTTCGGCGGCGGGGCGGTGCGCGCGGCGGCGTCCGGACTATCTTTTGACGCACCCTTATACTTTTTAGGCGCTTTGCTGGCACTCACTGTGACTTTGCTGCCCTTCGCTACGGCCGGGGCGCTCCGGAATGCCATTGAATAGGCGATAATTCTTCTCATGTGGACATGGTTTCACCAGTTGGCCTCGCCGCCGACCTTCTACCGTTTCGCCGACGTCCTGGCGCCGTGGCTGCTCGGCCTCGCCGCGCTCCTGATCGGCGTCGGTGTTTACGGCGGCCTGTTCCTCGCCCCGCCGGATTACCAGCAGGGTGATGCCTTCCGCATCATTTATGTGCATGTGCCGGCCGCGGCCCTGTCACTCAGTATCTATACCCTGATGGCGGTGGCCGGCGGCATTGCCCTGATCTGGCGCATGAAGCTGGCCGAAGTGGCGGTGGTTGCCGCCGCGCCGGTCGGCGCCAGCTTCACCGCCTTGGCCCTGCTCACCGGCATGTTGTGGGGCAAGCCCACCTGGGGCGCCTACTGGGTGTGGGACGCGCGCCTGACCTCCGAATTGGTGCTGCTGTTCCTCTATGCCGGCGTGATCGGCCTCAACCAGGCCTATGCCGACCCCCGCGCCGGCGCCCGCGCCTGCGCCTGGCTGGCCCTGGTCGGCGTGATCAACGTGCCGATCGTGCATTTCTCGGTGACCTGGTGGAACTCTCTGCACCAGGGCGCCAGCATCCTCAGCGTCGACGGCATCCGCAATCCCAAGATCAGCGGCGACATGCTGTGGCCCCTGCTGGTCAGCCTGGGCGGGTTTTACCTGTTCTTCGGCGCGGTGTGGCTGCGCCGCATGCAGAACGAGGTGCTGTGGCGCGAGCGCAATGCGCGCTGGGCGCAGCAAACGGTGGCGGCGTGAATCCCCCATGAATCCAAAGTACGCCCTGTTCATCTGGAGCAGCTACGCCCTGGCGCTGGCGGTGGTGCTGTGGAATGCATACACCCCCCATCTGCGACGCAACGATTTGAAGCGGCGCTTGTCTGAATCACTCGAAGAATCCGGGGATCACGAAGAATGACCAAGCGCCAGAAGCGGATGGCGGCAGTGGCGGCGCTGGTGCTCGGCGTGGGCCTGGCCGCGGCGCTGGGCTTCACCGCCTTCCGCAAGAACATGATGTACTTCTACACCCCGTCCGATCTGCTCTCCGGCAAGCTCGCCGCCGGCGCCGCGCTGCAGCTCGGCGGCCTGGTGGAGAAGGGCAGCCTCAAGCGCGGCGAGGGCCTGGCCATCGAATTCGTCATGAGCGACTGCCACAACGCCGTGCCGGTGCATTACGAAGGCGTGTTGCCCGATCTGTTCCGCGAAGGGCAGGGGGTCATCGCCACCGGCCACATGGACGGGCAGAACGTGTTCGTCGCCAGCACCATCCTGGCCAAGCACGACGAGAACTACATGCCGCCCAACGTGGCCAAGGCGGTGGGCGAGGTCGACGGCAAGCATTCGTGTGCGCCGTTCAAGTCGGTCACCACGGCTTCGAACTAAAAAAATGAATCTCGCGCAAAGCCGCAAAGACGCAAAGGTGAAAATCAAAAGCGTTTTTGCTGCTGCGCCTTTCTTTGCGTCTTTGCGGCTTTGCGCGAGAGGCTTCTAAAAGTGATCCCCGAACTCGGCCATTTCGCGGTAATCCTCGCACTCGGCGTGGCGCTGCTCCAGGCCATTGTGCCGCTGCTCGGCTGGCACGGGCGCGATGCGCGCCTGCTCGCCTTCGCCGGCTCCGCCGCGCAGGGGCAGTTCCTCTGCGTCGCCGCCGCCTATGCCTGCCTCACCTATTGCTTCGTCACCAAGGATTTCTCGGTGGCCTACGTGATGGAGAACGATCACTCCCAGCTGCCCCTGATCTACCGCATCACCGCCGTATGGGGTGCGCACGAAGGCTCGCTGCTGCTGTGGGTGCTGATCCTCGCCGGCTGGACCCTGGCGGTGTCGGTGTTCAACCGCCGCCTGCCGCTGGACATGAGCGCCCTGGTGCTGTCGGTGCTGGGCATGATCAGCACCGGCTTTTACCTGTTCATCCTGCTCACCTCCAGCCCCTTCACCCGCCTGGTGCCGGCGGCGGCGGAAGGGCGCGATCTTAATCCGATCCTGCAAGACCCTGGGCTGGCGGTGCATCCGCCGATGCTCTACATGGGCTATGTCGGTTTCTCCGTAGCCTTTGCCTTCGCCATCGCCGCCCTCATCACCGGCCGGCTCGACGCCGCCTGGGCCCGCTGGACCCGGCCCTGGACCACCACCGCCTGGATGTTCCTGACCATGGGCATCACCCTCGGCTCCTGGTGGGCTTATAAGGAACTCGGCTGGGGCGGCTGGTGGTTCTGGGATCCGGTGGAAAACGCCTCCTTCATGCCCTGGCTGGCCGGCACCGCCCTGATCCACTCGCTGGCGGTGACGGAGAAGCGCGGCCTGCTGAAGAGCTGGACCGTGCTGCTCGCCATCCTCGCCTTCTCCCTGTCCCTGCTCGGCACCTTCCTGGTCCGCTCCGGCGTGCTGGTGTCGGTGCACGCCTTCGCCAGCGATCCTTCGCGCGGCGAATTCATCCTCGCCTTCATGGCGGTGGTGGTGGGCGGCGCGCTGACGCTCTACGCCTGGCGCGCGCCCAAGCTGGCCAGCAGCGGCGAGCTCAAGCTGTTCTCGCGCGAGGGCCTGCTGCTGTTCAACAACGTTTTCCTGGTTGCCGCCTGCGCCGCCGTCTTGCTCGGTACGCTCTATCCACTGGCGCTGGACGCCATGGGTCTGGGCAAGATCTCGGTGGGGCCGCCGTACTTCAATTCCGTATTTCTGCCGATGATCGCGCCGCTGTTCCTGCTGGTCGGGCTGGCCGCCGTGGTGCCGTGGAAGCGCGGCGACTGGCGCGAGACCGTGCGCCGCCTCAAGCTGCCCGCGCTCGTCGCCGTGGTGCTGATGATCGTGCTGCCCTTCGCCCTGCATGGCCGCACCACGCCGCTGGCGGCGGCTGGCGCCCTGCTCGGCAGCTGGGCCATCTTCGCCGCGGCGCAGGACGTATGGCGCCGCGTGCGCGCCAAGCCGGATCTGCGCAGCGGCGTGGGCGCGGTGCCGCGCGCCGTGTGGGGCATGACCCTGGCCCACATCGGCCTCGGCATCTGGGCTCTCGGCGTCAGCGGCGTGATCAGCTTCGGCGACGAGAAGGATGTGCGCCTCGCCCGCGGCGCCGAAACCGAGATCGGCGGCTACACCTTCCGCTTCGTGGAAGAGGGCGATCAAGCCGGACCGAACTACACCGCCCAGCAGGGCACCGTGGCGGTGGAGCGCAACGGCAAGTCCGTCGCCACCCTGTATCCGCAGAAGCGCCTGTATGCCTCGCAGGGCACCGTCATCACCCAGTCCTCCATCGACACCGGCCTGCTGCGCGACCTCTACGTCTCGCTCGGCGAGGGCTATGACGATGGCAGCTGGAGCCTGCGCGTCTACTACAAGCCGGTGATCCGCATGATCTGGCTCGGCGGCGTGTTCATGTTCTTCGGCGGCCTGCTGGCGGCGAGCGACAAGCGCTACCGGCTGGCCCGCGCGGCGGAGCGGCGCGAGGCCGAGGCAGTGCAGGCCGCCGCCGCATGAAGCCCGCGCAAAATTTTCATTCGTCATTCCGGCGAAAGCCAGCCCCGACACGGTGCCCGGAACGGTGGGTGCGGGAGGGGCCGGAGCGCCTGCGATCCGCAGTACCCTTCGGGGCCGTTCCGCCTGCTCCCGCACCCACGCTTCGCGGCACCGTGTCGCAGGCGGAATCCAGGGGGCGTCGCGAAAGCCCCTGGACCCCGGCTTTCGCCGGGGTGACGCTGATTGAATTGACCCACTGACCATGCGCTTCCTTATTCCACTGCTGGTCCTGCTGGCCCTGATCGCCCTGTTCTACGTCGGCATGCAGCGCGATCCGCGCCTGGTGCCGAGCCCGCTGGTGGGCAAGGCCGCGCCGGCCTTCGACCTACCCACGCTCGACGGCACGCCGCCGCGCATGACCCAGGCCGATTTGCAGGGCGCGCCGGTGCTGGTCAACTTCTTCGCCAGCTGGTGCGCCGGCTGCCAGGAAGAGCATCCCTACCTGATGCAGCTCACCCAGGGCGGCCAGGTCAAGCTGCTCGGCATCGACTACAAGGACGCCGAGTCCGACCTGCGCCCCTGGCTCGGCCGCAAGGGCAATCCCTACGGCCAGATCCTCACCGACCTGGAAGGCCGCGCCGGCATCGACTGGGGCGTCTACGGCGTGCCGGAGACTTTCGTACTCGATGCCAAAGGCACCATCGTCTACAAGCAGATCGGGCCGCTGACGCCGGAAGTGTGGGAGCACGACATCCGGCCGCTGTTGAAGGCCGCCTCCTGATGCTGTTTCCAACAATCGCAACGTCGTCCCCGCGTAGGCGGGGACCCAGTTTTGCTTTTCGTCTGCCTTTGCGCAGGGGCCGGGACTGGATTCCCGCTTTCGCGGGAATGACGAGAGGATTAGTGGCGGTGCTGTTGTTGCTGACCGTGTTCACGGCCAGCGCCGAGGTCGATACCGTCAAACCCCCGATCGAACTCACTGCCCAGCAGGAAGCGCTCTACAAGGGCCTGCTGCCTGAACTGCGCTGCCTGGTGTGCCAGAACGAATCCCTGGCGGAATCGCAGGCCTCGCTTGCTGCCGACCTGCGCTATGAAGTGCGCGGCCTCGTCGCCAAGGGCGAGGACGAAACACAGATCAAGAAATACCTCACCGACCGCTACGGCGATTTCGTGCTGTACAAGCCGCCGATGGAGCGACGCACCGCGCTGCTGTGGGCCGGGCCGGCGTTGCTGCTGTTGCTTGGGCTGGTGATGCTGTTCGCCTACGCCCGCCGCCAGCGTCCCGCGCCGGCCACACCACTCAAGAACGACGAAGCCGCGCTTCGCAAGATACTGGACGAGGCGCCATGACGCAGCTGTGGTTTCTGATGGCGGCGCTGCTCCTGGCCGTCGCCGCGGTGATGACGCGCCCCTGGTGGCTCGGCGCGATCCGGCCGACCCTGAAGCGCCGCGGCGCCAACGTCACCGCCTACCGCACCCGCCTCGCCGAGCTGGAGACGGAGCGCGAAGCCGGCCTGGTTTCGGCGCAGGACGTCGAAGCCCTCAAGACCGAGCTGGCCGCGCGCCTGCTCAGCGAAGCCCAGGTGGAAGACCGGCCCGAGCAGGCCGGCGTACAGGCCGGCGCCGGCCGCCGCTGGCTGCCCGCCCTGATTACCACCGTTCTGCTGCTGGTCTTTGCCGGCGGCTGGTACGGCTTCAGTGGCAGCTGGAAGGCGCAGCAGCTGCTCGCCACGGGCGCGGCGCAGAGCGAGCAGGTCTCCGCCATGGTGCAGCGCCTGGAAGAGAGGATGCAGCAGCAGCCGGATGACCCCGAAGGCTGGTCCATGCTTGGCCGTTCCTACTTCGTCACGCAGCGCTTCGAGGAGTCCGCCAAGGCTTACGGCGAGGCCAATGCCCGCGCCGCGCAGCCCAATCCGGAGTGGCTGGCCGGGCAGGGCGAGGCCCTGGCCTTCGCCCGCGACCGCGATCTGCAAGGCACCCCGGCGCAGCTGTTCGAGCGCGCCCTGGCCGTTGCTCCCGATTACGGCAAGGCCCTGTGGTATTCCGGCATGGCCGCTGCACAGTCCGGCGACCTGGCCACCGCCAAGCAGCGCTGGGGCAGGCTGGCAGCCCAGCCGGACCTGCCGCCGCAGATGCGCGAAGTGCTGCAGGCCCATTTGCAGGAGCTGGACGGCCAGCCCGCGGCAGCGGGCGCTGGACCAGGCGCGGGGCCCGGGCCGGCCCCGATCATGGGCGGCGCTGCCGCCGGGCCGTCCGCCGCCGCGGCGGCCTCCGGGCCGCCACTGGACCTGCACGTCACCCTGGCCCCCGAACTCGCCGGCAAGATCCCGCCCGGCGCCGTGCTGTTCGTCTTCGCCAAGGCCGAGCAGGGCCCGCCGATGCCGCTGGCGGTGCAGCGCTTGCCGGGGCAGCTGCCGCCGCTGGAAGTGAAGCTCGACGACAGCATGGCCATGGCGCCCTCGCTCAAGCTGTCCGCGTTCGACCGCTATATCGTCACCGCCCGCCTCAGCGGAGGCGGCGGCGCCCAGTCCCAGTCCGGCGACCTGGAAGGCAGCCTGCATGTGGCGCGCGACCAGGCCGGCAAGCCGCTGGAGCTGCGGATCGACAAGATCGTGCCGTGAAGCCGGCCACGGATGGCAACGGGTTCCGCGGTCCTGCCGGAAAGGCAATGAAGCCGGGCGTAGGGCGGCCTGTGGCCGCCGGAACCGCTGCGGAGGGCCACGGCGGCCACAGGCCGCCCTACGGGATTGCGGATCGACAAGATCGTGCCGTGAAGCCGGCCACGAATGGCAACGGATTCCGTGGCTCAGCCGGAAAGGCAATGAAGCCGGGCGTAGGGCGGCCTGCGGCCGCCGGAACGGCTGCGGAGGGCCACGGCGGCCATGGGCCGCCCTACGGGCCTGTCATCCTGAGCGCAGCGAAGGGTCCGGCCAGATCCTTCGCTGCGCTCAGGATGACAGGGGCAGGGGGCGCCGGACGAACGGGCTTTGGTGTATGGGGTAGGCCGGCGGCCGGTATGGAGCCCTCGCGGCCACTGGACAAGCGGATTGCCGGCTTGAACCCTGAAATGACCCCCCAGCCACCCGCCCACCGCGCCCGGGCACTGCTTTTCCGTCACCCGATTTCTTTAAAATCGCGTTTTCGCCGCCATATCGTCCCCGAGTCAGCCCCATGAGCACTACCCAGGTATTCGATCTGCCGGCGCTGCCGCCGACCTTGCCGTCCTTCGTCAAGGCCGGATTGTCGGCCTCGCGCCGGCCGCACGGCGCGCCCAGCCTGCCGGACTGGCAGGTGCGGGTGCGGGCCCTGCGCGTGGACCGGGCCCGGCTCAACGCCTACAGCGCCCTGTGCGGCCTGCCGGAATCGCCGGAGCTGCCGATCCTCTATCCGCAGGTGCTGGCCACGCCGCTGTTCCTCAACCTGATGACCCGCCCGGGTTTCCCGCTGCCGCTGTTGGGCCTGGTGCACGTGCGCAACGAGGTGGAGCAGGAGCGCCCGCTGCGCGTGGACGAGACCTTCGACCTGAGCATCCGCATCGGCGAGGGTCGCCAGGTCAAGGCGGGTTTTGAGTTCGACCTGATCATGGAAGCCACCCCGGTGGAAAGCGAGCCGGTCTGGCGCGCGGTGATGACCGTGATCCATCGTGGTGCAAAGCAGCCCTCGCCCAAGGGCGCCAAGGGCAAGGCGCCGCCGGCCACGGTGGACGCCCGCCTGTCCGAATACCTGGCCCTTTCGGCCCCGGAGGACACCGGCCGCCGCTACGCCAAGGTGTCCCAGGATTACAACCCGATCCACCTGTATGGCTTCACCGCCAAGCTGTTCGGCTTCCCGCGCGCCATCGGCCACGGCCTGTGGTCCGCGGCGCGCTGCCTGGCGCTGCTGCAGGAGCGGCTGCCGGCCGCGCCGCGTGCCTATTCGGTGCAGTTCAAGCAGCCCCTGCTGCTGCCGGGCCGGGCCGCCCTGCGCTACGCCATCGACAAGGGCACGATCGATTTCGCCCTGCTTTCCGCCAGCAGCGACAAGGTCCATCTGAGCGGCACGCTGCGTTAAACTATTGCGCCTCGCATCAACGCCTCACGTCTCCAACAAGCTGAACGGACTCAGCATTCACGGTTTACTTTCGGGGTCTCATCTCATATGCGAATCAGAAAAGCCGTTTTCCCCGTCGCCGGTCTCGGTACACGCTTCCTGCCGGCCACCAAGGCCAGCGCCAAGGAAATGCTGCCGATCGTGGACAAGCCCCTGATCCAGTACGCAGTGCAGGAAGCGATCTCGGCGGGAGCGGAAGAGCTGATTTTCATCACCGGCCGCTCGAAGAATTCCATCATGGATCACTTCGACAAGGCCTACGAGCTGGAAGCCGAGCTGGCCAGCCGCGGCAAGAACAAGCTGCTCGAGACCGTGCAGGAAATCCTGCCGCCGGGCATCACCTGCATCTTCATCCGCCAGGCCGAAGCCCTCGGCCTCGGCCACGCCGTGCTGTGCGCCTGGCCGGCGGTGGGCGACGAGGACTTCTCCGTGATCCTCGCCGACGACCTCATCGACGGCCGTCTGCGCCCCTGCCTGGCGCAGATGCAGCGCGTCTACCAGGAATACGGCACCAGCGTCATCGCCACCGAGCGCGTTTCGCCGGACGAGGTTTCCAACTACGGCATCGTCGACACCCAGCCGGTGGGGCCGGGCCTGGGCGAGATCCGCCGCATTGTGGAAAAGCCCAAGAAAGAGGATGCGCCGAGCAACCTCGCGGTGGTCGGCCGCTACATCCTGACCCCGCGCATTTTCAAGCTGCTGGAGCGCACGCAGCGCGGCGCCGGCGGCGAGATTCAGCTGACCGATGCGATCAGCATGATGATCCAGGAGCAGACCGTGCTCGCCTACGAGTTCGAAGGCGTGCGCTACGATTGCGGCAGCAAGCTGGGTTATCTGAAAGCGAATGTGGAATATGCACTCAAGCACCCGGAGCTGGCCGACGGCTTTCGGGAATACCTGGAACATCTGACCGGCGATTGGAAGCAGCCGGAGAAACTACTGAAGGCCGCCAAGAAATGAGGGGCTAGGGGTTCAATTCGCCGCTCCCGCTTTGTCATTCTGAGCGTAGCGAAGAATCTGGCCAGATCCTTCGCTACGCTCAGGATGACAGGTGAGGCGGCAGTGGACGTCAAGCTCCCCGGTCAGCGGCAATGGAGCATGCAATGACTGGAGCGAAGTATCAGAGCCTGATCGAGTCATCCTCGATCCAGGGTGGCAATGCCGCCTACGTGGAGGACCTCTACGAGCAATACCTGAGCGACCCGGAATCGGTCGACGCCGAATGGCGCGCCTACTTCCGCGGCGTGCAGGGGCCTACCGGCGCGCCGGATGTGCCGCACGGCCCGGTGCGGGCCAAGTTCGAGAAGCTGGCGCGTGAAGGCATCCGCGCCATCGCCGTGGCCAGCCCCGCCGCCGACGTGCGCGCGCTGGAGAAGCAGGCCGCGGTGCTGCGCCTGATCAACTACTACCGCGTGCGCGGCCACCAGGCCGCAAAGCTCGATCCGCTCAAGCTGGCGCCGATCACCACCGTGCCCGATCTGGACCCGGCCTTCCACGGCCTCGGCCCCGAGGACATGGACACCGTCTTCAACACCGGCTCGCTGGCCGCGGCCGACCGCATGTCGCTGCGCGACATCATCACGCTGGTCAAGTCGGTCTACACCGACACCATCGGCTCCGAATACATGTACGTCACGGAAACGGCGCAGAAGCGCTGGATCCAGAAGCGCCTGGAAGCCGAGGCTTTCAAGCCCAAGCTCACCGTCGAGCAGAAGAAGGAAGTGCTGACCCAGCTCGCCGCCGCCGAAGGCATCGAGCGCTACCTCGGCAACAAGTACGTCGGCCAGAAGCGCTTCTCGCTCGAAGGCGGCGACTCCCTGATCCCGATGATGGACGAGATCATGCGCATCTCCGCCGCGCGCGGCGTGGAGGAGCTGGTCATCGGCATGGCCCACCGCGGCCGCCTCAACGTACTGATCAACGTGCTGGGCAAGTCGCCCAAGGACCTGTTCGCCGAATTCGAGGGCAAGTACTCCGCCGATTCGCTCAGCCGCGCCGGCGACGTCAAGTACCACATGGGCTTCTCCACCGACGTGGAAGTGGGCGGCAAGCGCCTGCACCTGGTGCTGGCCTTCAACCCCTCGCACCTGGAAATCGTCAACCCGGTGGTGGAAGGCTCGGTCAAGGCCCGCCAGACCCGCCGCAAGGACGAGCGCGGCGACCGCGTGCTGCCCGTGCTGATCCACGGCGACGCCGCCTTCGCCGGCCAGGGCGTGGTGATGGAAACGCTGCAGCTCTCCCACTCCAAGGGCTACAGCACCGGCGGCACCATCCACATCATCGTCAACAACCAGATCGGCTTCACCACCCCGAACCCGATCGAGGCGCGCGAAGGCCATGAAGCCCGTACCTCGCGCTACTGCACCGACATCGCCAAGATGCTTGAGGCGCCGGTGTTCCACGTCAACGGCGACGACCCCGAAGCGGTGGTCTTCGTCACCCGCCTGGCCACGGACTTCCGCAACCAGTTCCACAAGGATGTGATCGTGGACCTGTGCTGCTACCGCCGCCACGGCCACAACGAGGCCGACGAGCCGGCGGCGACGCAGCCGGTGATGTACGCCGCCATCAAGAAGCAGCCCACCACCTTCACCCTCTACGCCCAGCAGCTGGCGCAGGAAGGCGTGGTGCCCAAGGACGAGGCCGAGCGCCTGGCCCGCGCCTACCGCGACAGCCTGGACCGCGGCGAGAACACCGCCCGTACCACCTTAGGGATGGTCGGCAACCAGTACACCGTGAACTGGGCCAACTACCAGAAGGGCACCTGGGACACCCCGGCGGACACCGCCGTGAGCGCCGACACCCTCAAGGGCCTGGCCGACCGCCTCAACAAGCTGCCGGACGGCTTCACCCTGCATCCCACCGTCGACAAGGTCCACCAGAACCGCATCAAGATGGCCGCCGGCGAGCTGCCGATGGACTGGGGCTACGCCGAGACCATGGCCTACGCCACCCTGGTGCATGAAGGCTTCGCCGTGCGTCTCTGCGGCCAGGACTCGCGCCGCGGCACCTTCTCCCATCGCCACGCCACCCTGCATGACTTCAACAACGGCGACCGCTACACCCCGCTGCGCCACCTGGATGCCGACAAGAACCGCTTCGTCGTCAACGACACCCTGCTCTCCGAAGAGGGCGTGCTCGGCTTCGAATACGGCTACAGCAGCACCGATCCGGACTCCCTGGTGATCTGGGAAGCGCAGTTCGGCGACTTCGCCAACGGCGCCCAGGTGGTGATGGACCAGTTCATCGCCGCCGGCCAGTCCAAGTGGGGCCGCTTCTGCGGGCTGACGCTGTTCCTGCCGCATGGCTACGAAGGGCAGGGGCCGGAGCATTCCTCCGCCCGCCTGGAGCGTTACCTGCAATTGTGCGCGGGCAACAACATGCAGGTTTGCGTGCCCTCCACCCCGGCGCAGTTCTTCCACATGATCCGCCGGCAGATGAAGCGCAGCATTCGCCTGCCGCTGATCGTGATGACGCCCAAGTCCCTGCTACGCCACAAGCTCTCCGTCTCCACCCTGGAAGACCTGAGCAAGGGCAGCTTCCAGTGCGTCATCGGCGAGACCCAGCCGCTCGACGCGCAGAAGGTCAAGCGCATCGTCTTCTGCTCCGGCAAGGTCTACTACGACCTGCTCGACGCTCGCACCAAGCAGAAGAAGGACGATGTGGCCCTCATCCGCATCGAGCAGCTCTATCCCTTCCCGCGCGCCGACTACCAGGCCGCCATCGCCGCCTATCCCAATGCCAAGGACGTGGTGTGGTGCCAGGAAGAGCCGGAGAACCAGGGCGCCTGGTACCAGATCAAGCACCGCCTGCGCACCTTCCTGGCCGACGACCACCAGCTCTACTACGCCACCCGCAAGGGCAACTCCACCACCGCCGTGGGCTACCTCAAGGTCCACACCAAGGAACAGGAAGAACTGGTCAACGAAGCCCTCAACGGCGGCCTGCCCCTCAAGGGCGGCGCCTGAGTCAAGGCCTTCAAACCACAATGCTGCCCTCACGCGCTCTCCATCAACTCCGTCATTCCGGCGAAAGCCGGAATCCAGAGTCGTGGAGCGCGCGGCCCGAGTCCTTGGTAGTCATCAATACGTATCTCAACAAGCACTGTCATCCTGAGCGCAGCGAAGGATCTGGCCGCTTGCCGCATCAACCGCGGATAAGCCATCCTCGCCGCCATTGCCTCAATCCCCTCTCCCCTTGGGGGAGAGGGCCAGGGTGAGGGGTGCGCCGGCGCAGCCGGCGTAACACGTCACCCCAAGCCCAAGCCCCCCAAACACGAACACCCAGAACAAAGCCCGGAGCCCCATCCTCATGAGCATCGAAATCAAAGTCCCCAACCTGCCGGAATCCGTCAGCGAGGCCACCGTCGCCACCTGGCACCTCAAGGCCGGTGACGCCGTCACCCGCGAGCAGAACCTGGTGGACCTGGAAACGGACAAGGTGATGCTGGAAGTGCCCGCCACCGCCGACGGCGTGCTCAAGGAAATCCGCATCGCCGCCGGCACCGTGGTCAAGGCCGGCGACATCATCGGCGTGCTCGAAGAGGGCGGCGCCGCCGCTGCTCCCGCGCCGGCCGCCAAGGCCGAAGCCCCGGCCCCCGCCGCGGCCGCCACCAACGGCGCCGCCGCCCCCGCCAAGACCGCCGAAGACGACGCCCAAAGCCCCGCCGTGCGCAAGCTGCTCAGCGAGCTGGGCCTCTCCGCCAGCCAGGTCAGCGGCAGCGGCAAGGGCGGCCGCCTCACCAAGGAAGACGTGCAGGCTTACGCCGACAAGCAATCATCCATTGCTTCCGCGGCCAAGGCCGCGGGGGGCGCTCCCGCTCCGGCTCCCGCCGCCAAGGCCGAAGCCCCCAAGCCCGCCCCCGCGCCGCTCGTCCGCCCCACCGTCGGCGGCCGCACCGAGCAGCGCGTGCCCATGACCCGCATCCGCGCCCGCATCGCCGAGCGCCTGGTCGAAGCCCAGGCCACCGCCGCCATGCTCACCACCTTCAACGAGGTGGACCTCAAGGCCGTCTCCGAGCTGCGCGCCAAGTACAAGGACCAGTTCGAAAAGTCCCACGGCATCAAGCTCGGCTTCATGAGCTTCTTCGTCCGCGCCAGCATCGAAGCCCTCAAGAAATACCCCGCCGTCAACGCTTCCATCGACGGCAGCGATGTGGTCTATCACGGCTACTACGACATTGGCGTGGCCGTCTCCACCGAGCGCGGCCTCGTCGTCCCCACGCTGCGTGACGCCGACGGCCTTAGCCTGGCCGATGTGGAAAAAGGCATCGCCGAACTGGGCGTCAAGGCCCGCAACAACAAGCTCACCATGGAGGACCTCACCGGCGGCACCTTCTCCATCACCAACGGCGGCGTCTTCGGCTCCATGATGTCCACGCCGATCCTCAACCCGCCGCAGGCCGCCATCCTGGGCATGCACGGCATCTTCGATCGCCCGGTGGTGGTCGCCGGCCAGATCGTCGTGCGCCCCATGATGTACCTGGCCCTGACCTACGATCACCGCCTCATCGACGGCCGCGAAGCCGTGCTGTTCCTCAAGACCATCAAGGAACTGCTGGAGGATCCGGCGCGGTTGCTGTTGCAGCTTTAAGGATTTCTGTTGCGAATGGGGCGGGTCAGTTGATAACTGACCCGCTTTTTTTGTAAGGATTTTTGTAGTTTGACTTTGAATGTGCTGCTAGACGATTGGAATTTTTCCAGCGCCCACCAAGGGAACATTTATGAGCCCGGAACTAAAGGTGGAACTCAAAAGGCTGCGGAAGCAACGCTTCTACTATCTTACGAGCAAAGGAGACAAATACCTTTGGATGGATCGCGACGGCAAACCGCATCAAATGCTGAATATGCGACTGGATCACCTACAGGCGTGCATTCGGCTTGTACGAAAAGATATGCTGCCGCGTGTTTGGTCGTCGATTTCGAATGAAGCTAGGCTAAAGCTTGAGCCAAAGGCTTTTCGAAAACTGAAAGAGTTGAAGGAAGCATTCTCTACCAAAGCGGTAGTTTGAGAGTTAGAAGGAGCAGTTCAGGCTGACTCTATTGATTTTCTGCCGTGGAGGCAGAATTGAATCGCAAATTTTAATGGCATGTTTTTGATAGGCGAAGCTCGAACGAATTTCAGGTTTTCGATATATTCGCGTCAAAACTATGCCGTTAGAAAATGGGATGCACGCGGCCTCATGTAGAACCGTAGTGGAGTTGCGAAGTCAGTTCGTGTAGATGCGTGGTCGGGATTGTAAGTTAAGACGTCATTTTCGTAATGAAGGGCATCTTCGCGGCTTAAAGCGTCCGCTGGACCTCTTACGTTTCTACGTCTAGCGTCAAAAACGACTAAATAAGCTTGGGGCGAGCTATCGTTCGAGTGGCGAACTTCTCGATCCATATAGTCCGCAAGTTGATCTGCCCCTTCCTGTGCGCGAGTGTGACGGCAAGCTTCCGGCGTTATTTGCTCCACGGCTTATTCCTAACTAAAGCAGTGCAGCATCTATTGCATCGTAAGCAGCCAAAAATAGCCTTTCCTCACTTTGCTGAACCTCGCTAAGATCCGTCCAGTCTGTCATCCGCACTATCTGCATGCCGGCATGATGCTGTAGTTCTGCAAGCCGTATCACGAGCTGGGAACTTCTCAAATTGGCTGTCATAAGAACTGAGTTCCCTTCAGCAACAAATTTGGAGAACATTCCACCTGCACGAGCTTCATATGCGATATCTAGTGATCCCTCCGGTGTGTCAATCAAGAGCGTCGCTGGTGAGTCAGACATGAACTCCGTTAGCGCCATCCGTAATGCAATATCTATGAAAAATCGCTGGCTTTCGGAGACTTTGTCGGGCTGTGAGCCGTCATAGTCGACGGCATGCCAGCAACGAGTTTCTTGTCTTGACCGTGAATTTTCGCGGACGAGATCACTCGTTCATAGTCTTTGCAAAACTTTGCGGCCGGTAGGGGTGTTAGTTTGGCTTCCACTAGATCGGCGAGAAATGGATTTACTTCCACCCCCTCGGAGCCGATGCCCAACATCCGACACGTCACAGACGTGGTCCCACTTCCAGAAAAAGGATCCAGGCAATTGGTCACGCGATACGGAAGCGAGGTCAGAGTATCAGTGACGAATTTCGGCGAGAAAGCTTCTTTGAAATGAAACCATCTTTGGAAGGGGACATTTTCAGTCCCTTGGTTTGATGACGTAGGTGCAGCCTCGGCGTACTGCCCGAGCCAATGAGCGGCATCATTTTTGTGGTCCCGTACTCGAGACAACTTCGCGGAATTTTTTACCGTCTCTTCTAATGTAGCCGACCAAAAATCACTCATTGACGAGCCTCAGAGTCATCGTCCTATAGGTCCGCGCGCAGGCTGTAGCGGCCTGAATACGAATACTTTGCTTTTCTTTCGAATCTACAACGTCAACTCAAGGCCCATCGGACCGACCATTGTCCTAACATCCTATATTGCTGGATCCAATGTACGAGAATTTTAAAATAATTCAACTAAAACAGCAAGATGCATATTAATTTTATTTGTATTGTAAGGCTGTACAAGCCTTAATAATGCGGAAATATTTAGAGCAATCGAGGACCGTCCCCGAATGAAATTAATGGGGACATCCCGCGTCGCTATGAGTAAGCCTACTGCTTCACCATCACATAATGCCCCGAGTTCCCGTGCAGCTTATCCGTCCATTTCACCGCGGCGGTCTTGCCGTCGGCGCTGATGATGTATTTCTCCACGGAGATGATCTTGCTGCCGCGCTTGTCGGTTTCCAGGTAGACGGTGGTGGATACCTTTTTGATGGCGATGGTGCTCTGGCCGGGGTCGCCGTTGTAGGGGGCTTCGCTGCCGTCGAGCTTGGCGGTGAAGGACTGGCCGGTGGGCGAGGTCATGCTGAGGGTGTCGCCATCGGTCTTGTAGGTGACGAGGCTGCCGTTGTCGGAGGCGGTTTCCACTTTGGTCAGCTTCCATGAGCCGGTCAGCGCGTCCGCGCCTTTGAGGCCGCTGGCCACGCGCTGGTAGTCGCTCTTGCCGGTGACCGGCTCGGTGCTGGCGCTGCTGTCGCTGCTCTCCTCGGTCATGGACTTGCCGTCGGCGGCGATGATGTAGTGCACGGTGAGCACGGGTTTGCCGGCCTTCTTGCGCACTTCGTTGACGGTGTGGGGGTCCACCACGGCGATGCTGACGGTGTCGTAGTAGGGGCTTCCCGCCACCGCCTGGTCGGTGCCGTCCGCCTTCACCTTGATCCTGGGCCGGCAGGTGTCGCAGCGGTAGGTGCCGGCCATCAGCACCAGCACATCCGGCTTGGTCACCACCGGCGAGCTGGTGTCGAATTTCCAGGTGCCGTCCAGCGCGCTGTCCGCCAGCGCGCAAACGGGCAGGGCCAATGCCGCAACAGCCACGGCGATGTTCAGGTGTTTCATGCTGGTGTCTCCCGAGGTGCCTTAAGGTTTATCGTCCTCGGCCTCCTTGCCCCGGAAATGAAAAAGGCACCCCTCAGGGCGCCTTTCCATGGCGTCCGCCACGCTCCATTTCGATCCTAGCGTACTCCTTTCGGCGCTTGTTGTGACGGGGTGCTCATTCGCCCCGGTGCGAAGCGGCCATGCGCGCCTGATGCGTCTGTGGCAAACAGGGCGTACTAAGTGCCGCCATCGGCCGACGTACCCTTGCACGCCTGGTCGAGTTGCTGATCCCGATCATAGATGCTCTTGTCCGCCGCGGTTGTCGAGGCGGGAGCGGAAGATGCGATGTCATATTGATAGGCCTCATTCTCATCCCTTGTTTTTGCGGCCAGGTTGATGCAATCCACCCGGTGCGCCCACGGGCTGTTGTCGTGGAGAATGACGACGAAGTGCTCAGGGGCGGCGCCGAGATACCGGACGTTGAATCGGTCGCCGACTTCGAAGGCGAGCATGGTATAGGGTGAAAGGGGATCCCAGTTCGTGTCGTTGTGATGGAAATCGAATAACACGGGGTGAACACTGCCGTCCTGTCCCTGGATGACGATGTCATATTGATCGGATGGCGATGATTTGATCCCGATCAGGGTCGCCGATCCTGGGCGCCCAAGCCACGCGATGAGCGCACCGGGCAGTCTTGCGGACTGGCTAAATATACCCAGTGCTACCAGGCCGGCGACAAGGTTTAGAAGCTGCGCCTTGCGTGGCAAACGAGATAAAAGCCATACGAAAAGCAGGAACAGCAGGACTGAGGGAAGCCACCATCCCCAGCTCGCTGCGGCATAGAGTGCGTACGCTATTTGATCGATCATCCGAGTGTCGGTAATCGCGCTTTAAGGAAAGGAAAGGTCACCGCAAGAATAACGTATCGATACAAGGGGTGAAGGGCCACGCTGAATTTATGGGAAATTCGAGCGTGGCCCCTTTAGTTGCTTTCTCCAGCACCGGCACGCATGGCACACATGGCATGCATGGCGGGATGGATTGGTCGCAGGATGTGTTGAGTGCGAGCGAAGCGTATCAATCGCGGTGAACGAGGCGCTTCAAGTTCGTTCTGCGCATCCTGCGGGATCGGCGATGTCCGAATCTTAGTCAGACTTCCGAACGCTCCACTACCACCTCACTGATTTGCAGCACGGGTTGTATATCCGTGTAATTGGCTATGTCGTCCCTGATCTCCTGCACGTGCGGGCCGCGGGCTGCCTGGAAAGCTTCGACAGAAGTGCAGACGAAGTCGCACTTAGCCACGTAAACAGGGTCAGTGCCCGGAGCACCACCTGCGATGCCCTTGTCCACCGTGTAGTACAGACATGCAGCGCCGAGCAGCTGCTTCATCATTGGCATATGCCTCTCGCGATAGTAAGTATGATCGAATCGCGCGCCTGCGGCGTACGGGTACATGACACTGACTTTGATCATCGGGTTCTCCTGTTGCTGCACGGTAATCGAGGCGCCGCCGCCCGCGACGACGACATCGAAGTCGCCGACATAGGGCGTGGCCAAGGCTTCTTCCAGAATCGGCGTACTCATTCTTCTGATTTTAGTTGCGGCGAGGACGGCATGGTAGGGAGACGCGCCCGCGTGGGCGCATTTTTTCCCTGAAGGCGGCAACGAGCCCGGATGAAGTGAAACGGAATCCGGGGGCTTTCTCCTCTGCGCGGAAATCCCGGATCCCGCCACACTTCATCCGTGCTTGCTCAAGCGATTACGCACGGCCGAGCGGACCATCCGATGCAAGCCGAACGATTGACATGACTGCGCCCGGTCGCGGAAGCTGATCGCCGGATGCGCCCCACTTGTTCGAGCGGCCCGTGAAAGTACCCGGCTTCGAAACCGTCACATTCAGTCACGACAAGGTCGAGCGGGAGGTGTTTCGCGCCGGCAGCGGGCCGGCCGTGATCATCATGACCGAGGTGCCCGGTATTACGCCGCAGGTTGCGCGGTTCGCGCGGTGGGTTGCCGATGCCGGCTTTGCCGTCTTCATGCCGCAGCTGATCGGGACGCCGATGCGCCCGCTGACACGCGGCAGGGTGGTCGCGAGCATCGCGCGGATCTGTATCAGCCGGGAGTTCCGCATGCTTGCGGCGAACCAGTCGAGCCCGATTGTCGACTGGCTGCGCGCCCTGGCGCGCGACGCGCATGCGCAGTGCGGCGGACCGGGCGTCGGTGCGGTCGGCATGTGCCTGACCGGCAATTTCGCTCTGAGCATGATGCTGGATGCCCCGGTGCTTGCTCCGGTGCTGTCGCAGCCGGCACTTCCGGCCGGCCTCACTCCTGGCATGCGCGCGGCACTGCATACTTCGCCTGCCGCGATCGCCGCCGCGCACGAGAAAATCGAGAAGCAGGGCGCGCGCATTCTCGGCCTTCGCTTCCATGGCGATCCGATGTGCCCGCCGGAGCGCTTCAAGCGGCTGCGCGAGGAATTCGGCGATGCCTTCGAAGGTATCGAGCTGGATCCCGCACACGCCAATCCGCTGGCAATGAAGCCGGCGCATAGCGTGCTCACCACGCATCTGATCGACGCAGTGGGCGAGCCCACCCGCGCGGCTCTGGATCGAACGCTGCAATTCCTCGCGGAGCAACTCAAGCCGGCGCCTTAAGGAAACTCTGATCTATAGCCGGGGCCGGATCTGTTTGCTCATACCCGCGCAGTCCGCGTAGGGCGGGTCGAGACCCGCCGTTTACCGAGCAGCTTTCGCGGAAGGCGGGTCACGACCCGCCCTTGAACTTGCCAGGTAACCTACTAGTTGGTAGAGTGGTTTCCGTGAGTACCGATACCGCACAACGCATACTCGACCGCGCCCAGGATCTGATGACCGAGCGCGGCTATAACGCTTTCAGTTACGCGGACATCGCCGAGGTGGTCAAGGTCAGCAAGGCCACGATTCATTTCCATTACCCCAGCAAGGCGGTGCTGTCGGAGCAAGTGGTGCGGCGCTATCGCGATGGCGTCATGACCAATCTGCGGCAATTGTCCGGCCAGGTTCCGGACGCGCCGGCGCGCCTCGAGGCCTACGCCGGCTATTGGGAAAACTGCATCCGCACCAATACCGCGCCTCTGTGCATGTGCGCGCTGTTGGCGGCGGAAATGCTGACCCTGCCGGATCCGGTCAAAGCCGAGGTGCAAGCCTTTTTCCGCGATTTGGAAGCCTGGCTGGCCAGCACGCTCGATGATGGCGTGCGCCAGGGCGCGTTGCGCCTGCCGCGCAGCCTGGCATTGGAAGCGAAGTCGTTGTTGGCCGTGGTGTACGGCGCCATGCTGGCCGCGCGCGTATCCGGCGATGCGACGGCATTCGCCGACGTAGTGGGCGACGCCATCGGGCGCCTCAAAGCGGCTGCTCCGGCGCACACCCTGAAGAAGGCGCGCATGCGCGCGCAGTAGGCAATACAGGCTGGTTTTTTTGACGGAGAAATAGCACTCGCTGGGCTGCGTGCAGACGCAGTCTTTAATATTTACCCGGAATATCTATCAACTAGTAGATTGAGTGGAGTTTTTTTGATTCTTGAGCAGTTGCGATCCCGATTCCTTGTCTTCCTTCTCAGCAGCATTATTTTCAGGAGTTCCATCATGGCCCATCCAATTTCCGCCCTTGGCGCTTTTCATACCGTGCTCAGCCTGATTCCGGTGGCGGCCGGCATCATTGCTTTCGTCCGTCACGGTCGCATCGATCCGGCCAGTGGCATCGGCAAGGTCTACTGGGGCGGCATGCTGGCCTCTATCCTGACCTCGTTTGGACTGTCGAGTACCGGGCACTTCAATGCCGGCCACGCGCTTGGTTTGATGGCGCTGTTCGTCATGCTGGCGGGCACGTTCGCGCCGCGCATCGCCTTTCTCGGGCGTACCGCCACGTACCTGCAGACGCTGGCCATGTCGTTCAGTTTCATGCTGCTGCTGGTGCCCGGCACCAATGAAACTTTGACCCGTCTGCCGGTCGGCCATCCGCTCGCCTCCGGCATCGACTCGCCTATCGTGAAATCCGCGCTGGCCGGATTGTTCGTCCTGTTCCTGATCGGTACGGCTTATCAGATGTTCAAGCTGGCCGGCCAGCGCCGCAGCCAAACCGCCCCAGGGCGCTTGGGTACTTCTGTATAGAGGGATGCTTGTGTTCGTATACCATATTGGTATTGCTCTCCCAGGAAAGATTCCATGAGAACGCTCCTCCCATCTGCCCTCATCGTGGTTGCGCTCGCAGCCGGCTGCAATACAGTTACTCTTGCCCCAGGCGCGGCCCAGGTGAAAATTTCCAAAAATGCGGCGGATGTTGCAGCCTGCACCGCGGTCGGAAACGCCCCGTCCGGTCAAAATATGCCCGATGATCTTCGTAACTTCGCCATTGGCCTCGGTGGTAACACGATCTTCGTAACAAGGGAAAATTTGAACATCATTTTGGATGCTGTGATTTACCGTTGCCCTTGAATGCGTACGAGATGGCTGCCGTCCGCGTCCAATAATCGGTTGGAGCCCGTGTAGTGTGGGTCGAGCGAGTGTAGGGCGCAATAAGGAAGCGCATTACGCCGGATTGACGAACCTTTCATGCGGCGCAATGCGCTGCGCCCCTCGATATGCCCGCAGAGCGGGTTACTCTGGACAGGCTTATTGCACCCCATGCGCTAACGGATTACCCGCTGGAGAATCTGTTTCGCAAAGGCGTCCGTCAGAGGATCGCGGGAGAACCAGCGGCGATAAAAGAGCGGGCCCGTGAGCGCCGCGATCAGCACGGCCGTGTCTGTGTTCCTGGGCAGTTCGCCCCGCCCAATCGCCCGCAGGATGACTGTCTCAAAGGGCGCCGAATAGCCATGTTGCAGCTTGCTGTACATGTTGGCGATGTCGGGGTCTCGCTCGGCGGCGTCGATGATCGAAGGCAGCACCGAGGTCCATCTGGCTGTCCGCAGCAGCCGGGCGAGGTCTGTCATCAAAGCGGTGATGTCAGTCTTGAAGCTTCCGGTGTCCGGCACTTCCTGGGGCGTGCCTATCGTCGAGCAGGCGTCACGCAGCAGGTCAGTGCGGGTCGGCCAGTGCCGATAAATCGTGGTTTTGGCGACGCCCGAGCGACGCGAGATTTCATCGACGCTCGCGCCGGCAAAACCCCGCTCGAAGAGTAGCTCTGCCGCGGCAGCGAGCACGGTCTTCCGTGACCGGCGGACCTTTTCGCTGATCGTCTCACCGGTATTACCGGCAATCGCTGGAGGGCTTGATTCGGTCGATGCGGGCTTCTTTTTCATTGGCATGGATGGAATGGACATTATCGCTACGATACCGTATCGTAGCGTAAATCAGGGACGAAAACACCCCTGGCATGAAATTCATCCAGGGCACCGCAAACGGAGATTCTTATGAAATTCGCTTCCACCCGCCTGATCGCGGCCGACATCAAGGCCATGGTTTCCTTCTACGAAATGGTAACGGGTTTGTCCGCCGAATGGCTCGCTCCCGTATTCGCCGAAATCGTCACGCCGGCTGCCACGCTTGCCATCGGCAGCGCTGAAACTGTCGCTTTGTGGAAGCAAGGCAGCGCCGAACCCGGCGCCAATCGCACCGCCTATATCGAGTTCCAGGTTGAGGACATCGACGCCGACTACGAGCGCCTGAAGGACAAGGTCCCGCTTGTGCACGAGCTGAAAGTGATGCCCTGGGGCAACAAGACGTTCCAGTTCCGCGATCCTGAAGGCACGGCGGTCTCTCTGTACATGCCGGCCACCGATGAGGCAAAAAAGAGGTTTGGCTCGCGTTAGCGAGTGCAGTCTGCGTAGGGTGGGTTGAGACCCGCCGTTTACCGAGCCGCTTTCGCGGAAGGCGGGTCACGACCCGCCCTACTTGAACTTCAGTGTCGTTTGACTTGGGCTGCCCATAGAGGCCGCAGGTCAGCTCGATGGAGGATCAGGCTTCGGCGATTGCGGCAATCGAGATTTTCAGTCCGGGGATGCGCGCAGGCAACTTGGCGCCCTGACGAGCGGGTGGATTGGCCGGGAACCATTTGAGCCACTCTTCGTTCATTCCGGCGAAGTCGTCTTCTTCCGCCAGCACTACGGTGACGCTGGCGATCTTGTCCAGGGAGCTGCCGGCTTCCTCAAGTATGGCTTGTATATTGCTCAGGCACTGCCGGGTCTGTTCCTGAATGGTTGCGCCCTTGATGGCTCCGGTGGCCGGGTCGGTCGGCGCGGTGCCTGAGACGAATATCAGGCCGGCCGCCTTGACTGCCTGGCTGTACGCGGGCGGTGGTTTGGCGGCTTTTGCAGTGAAGACGATTTGACGGGGCACGTTGTTTCCCTGGGTGATTGGGCGGGAAGGCTAATGGGGTCGGACGTAGAGTTGAAGGGCAGTCTCTGCATTCGGCGCAATGCGCTGTTGCGTCACGATTGCCTGATTGTCCCGCCCAAGCGGGATTTTCTGCTGGGAACTGATTCACACTTTCCAGCGAGTGCAGTGTGTAGGGCAGCCTGTGGCCGCCGTGGTGGTGGTGCAGCGGTCCCGGCGGCCACAGGCCGCCCTACGATGGCTGCTTGCCAGGGTATCAGCGAAGTGGCATAGCGTCTTGGGCCGGGCTTTGCACCAGCTTTGCACAACCGCTGCACGCCGACGCCACGCCCGGCCGTTATCGTGGGGCGATTCCCGTTCCGGAGTTCATCATGCGTCTGCTGCGATTCCTTCCCTTGCTTGCCGTGCTTTGCTTCATCTGGCCCGTGTCCGCCGGCGTGAGCCCGGCGCCGGCTCAGACCGGCGATTTCGATTGCGAGAGATGCGCGGAGTGGAACAAGCCGGTGACGCCGTTCCGCATTTACGGCAATAGCTACTATGTGGGCGTGCAGGGCCTGGCTTCGGTGCTGGTGGTGTCGTCGCAGGGGCTGGTGCTGCTGGATGGCGACCTGCCGCAGTCCGCGCCGTTGATCGAGGCGAACATCCGCGCGCTGGGCTTCCGCGTGGAGGATGTGCGGATGATCCTGAATTCGCATACGCATCCCGACCATGCCGGCGGCATCGCCGCGCTGCAGCGGGACAGCGGCGCCCAGGTTTATGCCAGCCACTCCGGCGCGCAGGCGCTTCGGCACGGACGGTATGCTCCGGACGATCCACAGCTCGGCTGGGACAAGTCCGGCTTTCCGCCGGTGCGGCGGGTGCGGGAAGTGCGGGACGGCCAGACGCTGGTCCTGGGCGATGTGGCGATCACCGCGCGCTTCACGCCGGGGCATACGCCGGGCGGAACCAGCTGGACCTGGCGGTCCTGCGAGGGCCAGCGTTGCCTGAACGTGGTGTACGGCGACAGCCTCAACGCCCTTGCCGCGCCGGGCTTCCGCTACCTGGGCGACGCCACGCATCCGGACGTTTCGGAGCGCTTCCGCAAGTCCATCGACACCATGGCCGGACTACCCTGCGACATCCTGATCAGCGTGCACCCGGATGTCAGCGGCATGTGGGAGAAGGTGGAAGCGCGTAACAAAGGCCAGACGCCGGACCCGTTCATCGACAGCAATTCCTGCCGCAGTTACGCCGACGAGGCGCGGCAGATTCTGGAGGAGCGCTTGCGCAAGGAGCGGGCCGGATTGGAGAACGCGCCGCAGTAGGGTGGGCCGAGGCCCCGATGGCGCTGCCTGAAGGAAAAATGAGACCAATCGTAGGGCGGCCTGTGGCCGCCGAGGTTGCCGCCACTCGGAACCACGGCGGCCACAGGCCG
>Ga0302314_10000620_pt1 | contig 65331 bp, 73 predicted proteins | sample III_Palsa_N2_3_FD_200533 | JGI IMG/M metagenome (GOLD analysis project Ga0302314, IMG submission 200533) | Peat permafrost microbial communities from Stordalen Mire near Abisko, Sweden - III_Palsa_N2_3 | ecosystem: Environmental > Terrestrial > Soil > Palsa > Peat permafrost | place: Sweden...
CGCAGCAGTATCAGCAGGTCCCGCTCGAGGCGATCTATCCGCAGCTCTTGGACCAGGTCGTCAACAACAAGCTGCTGATCGACGCCGCCAAGGACGCCAAGCTGGACAATGATCCGGAAGTGAAGGATCGGATGGCCAAGGTGCAGGAGCGCGTGGTCGAGCAGGTCTATATCGACCATCTGCTGGCCAAGGCGACCAGCGATGACGCGCTGAAGGCGCGCTATCAGAAGAGCATCAAGGACGCGCCGGCCCAGGAAGAAATCCACGGCCGCCAGATCCTGTTGCAGAACGAGGCCGACGCCAAGGCCGTGATCGCCCAGCTCGACAAGGGCGGCGACTTCATCAAGATCGCCAACGAAAAGAACCCGAACAAGGATTCGAACGGCGGCGATCTCGGCTATTTCACCAAGGATGCGATGCCGCCGGAATTCGGCGACGCGGCCTTCGCCTTGAAGAAGGGCCAATACACCAAGACGCCGGTGAAGACCCAGTTCGGCTGGCACGTCATCAAGATCGAGGACCGCCGCCCGGCAGCACCGCCGTCCTTCGAGGAGTCGAAGGAAAAGCTGATGGCCGACGCCGAGAAGGACACGATCGACGCCCGGATCGACGAGCTGCGCGCCAAGTCCAAGGTCGAGCAGTTCAATCTCGACGGCACGCCGTTCTCGCCGGTGCTGAAGCCGAACCCGGCGCCTGCCAAGAAACCGTAACCTGATATCCACCGCGCCGGGCCTATCCAACCGGCGCGCTGATCGGGTAGATACGAGGGGGTGCACCGGTTCGGTCCGGTGCACCCCGTTTCGTTTTTGAGGAACAGCCGCCCCATGTCGATCGCCGTCTCGCCGCTGGCGCCCGCCCATTTCCCGACCCTGAAGCCGATCGCTGGCGTCCGGCTCGCCGCCGGCAATTGTGGCATCCGCTACAAGGACCGACCGGATCTGATGGTGGCGCTGCTCGATGCCGGCACGACCGTCGCCGGCGTGTTCACGCGCTCCAAGACGCCGGGCGCGCCGGTGGTCTGGTGCCGCGAAGTGCTGCCGCACGGCAAGGCCCGGGTGATCGTGGTCAATTCGGGCAATTCCAACGTCTTTACCGGCAAGGCCGGCCGCAAGATCGTCGAGCAAACAGCGGAAGCCGCCGCCAAGGCCGCCGGCTGCAAGCCCGAGGAGGTCTATATCTCGTCGACCGGCGTCATCGGCGAAGTGCCGCCGGGCGAGAAGATCGTGAACGCGATCCCCGGCCTGATCGCCGAGGTCGCCGAGGATCGCTGGGCCGAAGCCGCCGCCGCGATCATGACGACCGACACCTTCGCCAAGGGGGCGACCGCGACCGCCATGATCGACGGCGCAACGGTCACCATCAATGGCTTCGTCAAGGGCTCCGGCATGATCGCGCCGGATATGGCGACCATGCTGGGCTATGTCTTCACCGACGCGAAGCTGCCGGCCTCGGTGCTGCAGGAGCTGCTGTCGGGCGGCACCAACAAGTCGTTCAACGCCACCACGGTCGACGGCGATACCTCGACCTCGGACACGGTGCTGCTGGTCGCGACCGGCAAGGCCGACCATGCCAAGATCCACAAGGCGAGCGATCCGAAGCTGAAGGATTTCAAGCAGAAGCTCGACGCCCTGCTGATCGATCTCGCCCAGCAGATCGTGCGCGACGGCGAGGGGGCGGAGAAATTCGTCGAGATCCGCGTCACCGGTGCTGCCGGCAAGAAGGCGGCCCAGCGCATCGGCCTCGCCATCGGCAATTCACCGCTGGTCAAGACGGCACTCGCCGCCGGCGACGCCAATTGGGGCCGGATCGTCATGGCGGTCGGCAAATGCGGCGAGAAGGTCGATCGCGACACGCTGTCGATCTCGGTCGGCGGCACCATGATCGCGGCCGAGGGCGGCCCGGTGCCGGGCTATGACGAGGCGCCGGTGGCAAAGCACATGGCCGGCCGCGAGATCCTGATCGAGGTCGATATCGGCCTCGGCAAGGGCAAGGCCACGATCTGGACCTGCGACCTCACCCACCGCTACATCGACATCAACGGCAGCTACCGCTCTTGAGCACGCCGCTGCCCATCATCCTGGTCTCGGCCGTGGCGCTGGTCGATACGGACGGGCGGGTGCTGCTCGCCCGCCGCCCGCCCGGCAAGTCGATGGCGGGTCTGTGGGAATTCCCCGGCGGCAAGGTCGAGCCGGGCGAGACGCCGGAAGCGGCCCTCATCCGCGAGCTGAAGGAAGAGCTGGGCATCGACACCAAGGAAAGCTGCCTCGCCCCCTTCACCTTCGCGAGCCACGCCTATGAGAAATTCCACCTGCTGATGCCGCTCTATGTCTGCCGCCGCTGGACCGGCACGGTCACGGCCCGGGAAGGCCAGGAACTGACCTGGGCCCGGCCCGCGCGCCTCGGCGACTACGACATGCCGCCGGCCGACAAGCCGCTGGTGGCGATGCTCAGGGATCTGCTTTAGGCGACGCTCCGTGACTCCGGAGCCAAGAGATCAGCGGCCGATTTTGTGGCTCCGACAAGCCGATCGAGCTCGCATCGATCCAGCCAACATCGACTGGGGGCTGACCAGGGTCGTTATAGTGAGCGCTCTGATCGTCCTGGAGCGTCGTTTGGATAAGCACCCACTGCTTTCCAGCCTCATCCGTAAAGCCCATCAGGGTTACGGCATCGAATATCCCGTTCAATTTTCGTGCGACATTGCCGATCGCGGGGTTCGGTGCATCTGGATCTACGGCCGGCGAGTCATCGACAGCGGGTGAGAACCGGAGTGTAAAATCCGCCTCCCTTTTCAGGATAACCGGCAGTCGGACGTCGGCCGTCCCGTCTGGGATTTCGAGATATTTCGAGGATCGAACGACTTCGGCTCCATCCGCTCGCAACAGGTCTGCCCGGTAGAACGCCTCAAGCGAATCGGCGCAGCATCCCTCGACAACGCCAGTAAACCAAGGATCCATCCCCTGCTTCACGCGGTTCACCCTGATCGGCCAGGGAGCCTCCTCGTTGCCGTCAGACAATATGGCGCCATAGCTGGGCCAGACCGTCGTGCGGGAGCCTTCTCGGTCCAGCGCGTCTCCCGTGTAAATCAGCCCGACATCGCTGCCGAGATCGATTTTTCGGAACTTCGACCATAATTCCGGATCAATATAACCCTCCCCCGCGCCCAATGTGTGGAGCAAGGCCGAGACCGTATCGTCATCTACCGCCCCGCTGAACGCTGGCGGTAGATCTTCGAAGCGCGGCCAAGCGGCTGAATTCGCGAAAACCAAATCCATCAAGTGCGCGCGCTTTGCGCGCCATCTGAGTTGCTCGATTTCCATCTCCCGGAAGCGGGTCTGTCTCGCCGCCTCGTCGGAAGCTGGCACCGTCGTCGCTGTGGGGAGTTCGTCCGCCATTGCGCGGGACCCGATCGATCCGAACGGCAGCAACAGAGCGCTTCCCAAGATCAAAACTATGGACAGAATCAGCGAGAAGCCGCGCGCATACCCATGTTTCGGCATCAAAGCACTCTCAGAAGTGACGGCAATCCCTAGCATCGAACCTCAGCTTCCTGACCGATGCGGCACCGCCCGCGGCCCGACCGAGGCCAGGAGCCAGTCGCGGAAGATCCGGATCGCCGGTTGCTCCGCCGTCTCCAACGGCGCCACGATATAGAAGGCGCCTTCCTTGTGCGGCAGCGCCAGATCGAACGGCGCCACCAGGCGGCCGGCGGCCAGGTCGATCTCGACGAAGGACGTGCCGGCGAGCGCTACGCCCGAGCCGTCGATCGCCGCCTGCAGCGCCACCATGACCAGATCGAACGTGATGCCGCGCCGCTCGCCGATCGCGGCCGGCGCACCGGCCGCTTCCAGCCATTTCGGCCAGGCCTCACGATAATGCTCGACATGGATCAGCGTATGGTCGGCCAGATCCGCAGGCGTGCGCAACGGCTTGTTGCCCTTCAACAGCGCCGGGCTGCATACCGGATACCAATCCTCCTGCATCAGCATGTCGGCGCGCAGACCCGGCCAATGGCCCTGGCCATAGCGGATGCCGAGATCGATGCCCTCGGCGCGGAAATCGACCGAGCGCATGGTCGTGCTGATCCGGACCTCGATGTCCGGATGGGCCTCGTGGAACTGGATCAGACGCGGCACCAGCCATTTGGCCGCGAGCGACGCGATGGTCGAGATGGTCAGCACCTTCTGCCGCTCCGGCCGGACCAGCCGTTCGGTCGCCGCCCGCAGATCCTCGAACGCGGCGCGCACCGCCGGCAGATACTCCTGGGCGGCCTTGGTGAGCGTCAGCGTGCGGTTCTGGCGGACGAACAGCGACACGTTCAGCTGTTCCTCCAGCCGCTTGATCTGATGGCTGATCGCGGCCTGGGTCACGTTCAGCTCGGCGGCCGCCAGCGTGAAGCTGAGGTGCCGGGCCGAAGCCTCGAACGCGCGCAGGCCGTTGAGCGAGGGCAGATGGACGGTCATACCCCATCATAACATGACAAAATATAATGTGAACCCGCACAAAGCGTCGTTTGTTTTGAGGACTGGCGGGGCCTATCTCCTGAATGCAGCCGAGATCGATAACTTAAATCGGGTCTGGGCACTCAGGAGTTTCGATGATGAATACGCTCTGCTCCACCGTTGCGACCCCGCTGCCCGCCTTCGCCCGCGCCGCCGGCTTCGCCGTCCTGGCCATCGCCGCGGTCGCGGCCGCCCAGCTGTGGCAGCATAGGGCGACGGCCGACGTGCAGGCACCGGCCGCGGTCCAGATCGACCAGACCCAGCCGCTGGTGGCCGCCCCCTCCACCGCCGACATGTGGCGCGTCTGACGCCTCGCCATTTACCGAGATAGAAGGCTCCCCTACACTCGCAAGAGGAGGGGAGCATCATGCGCAGCAAGATCCTTTCGGGCCTGATCCTGGTCCTGGCGAGCGTGGTTTCAGCCGCCCATGCCGACGAGCCGCCCAAGCCCGGCACCTTCGTCTATTTCGTGGCGCCGCGGCCCGGCCTCCTGGACAAATCCACCGACGCCGAGCGCAAATCGATGAGCGCCCATTTCGTCCGGCTTCAGCAGATGCTGAAGGACGGCACCCTGATCCTGGCCGGCCCGACCGATCCGCCGACCATCGGCCTCGTCATCTTCCAAGCCCCCGACCTCGCCGCCGCCAAAGCCTGGGCCGAAGCCGACCCGGCCGTCCAGGCCGGCGCCTTCACGCTGAAATCCGTCGAGGCGTTCGAGCTGGCACTGGAGCGGCCGAGTGCAGGGGTTGGCGTGAAGGACAAGTGAGGGTCGTCCTCTAGCCAGGCACCACGTCGCCCGCCGGCTTTTCCTCGGTCCCGAGCGCGTCGGCCAGCCGGGCGGTGGCGCTGCCGCGTTTCAGCGGCTGCTGCTGGCTGGCGGCGGGGGCCCAGCCGGTCAGGTTGATCAGTTGGAAAGTCGCCGGGATGCGGCCGTCGGCATCGCCGAAGCGCTCGCGATAGAGCTCGGCCGCGCGCAGGAACAGGGCGCGCGGGCTGGCGCTGCGCTGGCGGGCGACCTGGGCGTTGGTCTCGCCCATGGCGCGCAGGTCCTGCATCAGGGCGAACAGATGCGGATATGTCACCGTCAGCGTCTCGCTATCCACCACCGGCAGCGCCAACCCGGCGCGCTGCAGCAGGGCACCGCAATCGGGGACGTCGGCGAAGGGCGAGACGCGCGGAGCCGCCCCGCCCGACACGTCGAGTTCCGCCTGCATCAGCACTTCCTGCAGTTCCCACAGCGTGCGGCCGCCGAACAGTGTCGCCAGCAGCAGCCCGTCAGGCTTCAGGATATGGCGCAGCTGCAGGAGCGCGCCGGGCAGGTCGTTGGTCCAGTGCAATCCCAGCGCGCTCACCACCAGATCGAAGCTGGCGGCACGGAACGGCAGCGCCTCGGCCTCGCCGACCACGCCCCGCGTCTGATGGCGGGCGAAACGCCAGGCCGGGTCGAACGCGATGATCTCCGGCGTCTGTCCGCTTTCGGCCAAGAGCGGGGCCAATCCGCCGTCGCCGACGCCGAGATCGAGCGCGTGGCTGAAGCGGACCCGGACCTCGTTCAGCCGGTCGGCGAGCCGTTCCTGCACGGCGCGATGCAGAAAGCGCGTGTCGGCCGGGAACAGCGCCGCGCGCTCGCGATGATGGCGCACGGCCACCCGGTCGAAGATGATGATGTCGTCGCTCATGGCGGCGGACTATGGACCGGGCCGCGCCCCGCTGCCAAGCTGCGAGCACCATGGATCTCGACGAGACGGCCGCTTCGACCTGGCTTGCCGACGCCCGACGCCGCCTGATCGGTGCCGGGCGCATGGCGCTCGACGCGCTGCTGCCGCCACGCTGTCTCGCCTGCGGTGGCGCGGTCGAGAGTCAGGGCGCGCTCTGTGCGGCCTGCTGGCAGGGCATCAGCTTCCTCGGCGCGCCGTGCTGTTCGATTTGCGGAATACCCTTCCCGTACGATGCCGGGACCGGCGTGCAATGTGCGCAATGCCTGGCCTATCCGCCGCCGTTCGACCGGGCGCGCGCGGTCTTCGCCTATGACGATCATTCGCGCCGGCTGATCCTGGCGTTCAAGCATGCCGACCATCTGCACGGCATGCCGGCATTCGGCCAATGGCTGGCGCGCAGCGGTGCCGAACTGTTGGCCGAGGCCGATTGGGTGGCCCCGGTACCGCTGCATTGGACGCGGCTGTTCCGGCGCCGCTTCAACCAGTCGGCCCTGCTGGCGCAGGCGGCGGTCGCGGCCTGGCGGGGACCGGGTACGCCGGCCTTCGCGCCCGAACTGCTGATCCGGCGCCGGCGCACGCGCAGCCAGGGGCACCTGTCGCGCCTGCAGCGGGCCGAGAACGTCCGCGGCGCCTTCGCGCTGAAGCCCGGCGCCGACGTGGCCGGCAAGCGCGTCTTGCTGGTCGACGACGTGCTGACCACCGGTGCCACGATCGAGGCCTGCGCCCGGGTGCTGAAACGGGCCGGTGCCGCCCATGTCGACGTGCTGACGCTCGCCCGTGCCATGCGCCTGCCGACCGCGCCTTGAAAGCGCGGCAGATCTGCCCGGTCTGGCAACCGGGGCCGAGTTCGCCTATATCGCATGAGTCCGGTTTTTCGTTGGAGTGTCCGTCCGTGGCCCAGGTGGAAGTTTATTCGACGCTGTTCTGCCCCTATTGCGCGCGCGCCAAGTCGCTGCTGAGCAAAAAGGGCGTGGAGTATGTGAATATCGACGTGATGGAAGATTCGTCGAAGCGCGACGAGATGGTGAAGCGCGCCGGCGGCCGCACCTCGGTGCCGCAGATCTTCATCAATGGCGAGCATATCGGCGGCAGCGACGAGCTGCATGCGCTGGAGCGCGCCGGCACGCTCGACTCCAAGCTCGCGTCCTAACGCACACGAAGCGGGGATCCCATGGCCGATCGCATCAAAGTCGCCTGCCTGCAGATCTCCGCCGGCCGTGAAGTCGATCCCAATCTCCAGACGATCGGCGACATGGCACGCCGCGCCCGGGACGGTGGCGCCGGCTTCATCCTGACCCCGGAAGTTTCGGTCATGCTGGAGCCGAAGCGCGAGCCGAAATTCGCCAAGGCCGAGGATGAGGCCAACAACCCCCATGCCATCCCGTTCCTGGCCGATCTGGCGCGCGAGACCGGCGCCTGGCTGCTGTGCGGCTCCATGGCGGTGAAGCTCGCGGACGAGGACCGGCTCGCCAACCGGTCCTATCTGTTCGCGCCCGACGGCGGCATCGCCGCCCGCTACGACAAGATCCACATGTTCGACGTCGATCTGGCCGGCGGCGAGAGCTATCGCGAATCCTCGCAATTCCGGCCCGGCGCGGAGACTGTCGTGGTCGAGACGCCGTTCGCCCGCGTCGGATTGACCGTGTGCTACGACCTGCGCTTTCCGGCGCTCTATCGCGCGCTTGCCCAAGCCGGGGCCGAGATCCTGACCATCCCGTCGGCCTTCGCGGTTGCGACGGGCAAGGCCCATTGGCACACGCTGCTACGCGCCCGCGCGATCGAGACCGGCTGCTTCGTGCTGGCCCCGGCCCAGACGGGGACCCATGCCGAGGGCCGCAAGACCTACGGCCATTCGCTGATCGTCGATCCCTGGGGCGAAGTGCTGGCCGATGGCGGCGAGGATGTCGGCATCGTCACGGCCGAGCTCGATCTCGGCCGCATCGCCGAGGCCCGCCAGATGGTGCCGTCGCTGCAGCACGATCGCCCGTTCGGCACGCCGCGCCTCGTCTAGATCATGTCAGAGTGGCACCAGATCGCGGCCCTTGACCGCCGCCAGGCGCTGCACCGCCTTGGGGTTGGGGGCATAGTCGATGCCATGCTCGAAGCCCACGATGGTCAGCGTGGGTTCGTAGGCCCGCAGCAGCTCGTTCGGGCGCAGCAGATAGTTCTCGGAGCTGGGCCGGCCGAACTGGCCCTGGCCGACCGCGAAGGTTTCGTAGATCAGCACGCCGCCCGGGGCCAGCATCTCGGCCAGATGCGCCAGCAACGGCCGGTGCAGGTAGTTGGTGACGACGATGCCGGCGAATTGCCGCTCGCCCAGCGGCCACGGGCTGCCGTCTTCGAGATCGGCCTGGATCCGCTCGATCGGGCCACCGGCCGCCAGATCCGCCATGCCGTCGAGATTGCGGTCGACCGCGGTCACAGGATGGCCACGCCCGGCGAAGAAACGCGCATGCCGTCCCGCCCCCGCCGCCAGATCCAGCACCGCACCGTCCTTCGGCACCAGATGCGCGAACCGGCGCACCCAGGGCGACGGCACCCCCAACGGATCGCTCATTCCAACCTCACGCCCCTGCCCATCCGATGATTCTCTACGAATTACGCTGCCCCTCCGACCATAGGTTCGAAGGCTGGTTCCGCAACAGCGATGCGTTCGAAACCCAGCAATCCGCCCATGAGATCGCCTGCCCGGTCTGCGGCGACAGGCAAGTCGACCGCGCGCTGATGGCGCCGGCGGTCGGCCGCAAGACCAACAGCCTGCCCGACCCGGCCAAGGCGCTGACCCTGTTGCGCACGCTCCGCAAAGTGGTCGAGGAAAGCCACGAAAACGTCGGCGACCGCTTCGCCGAGGAAGCCCGCAAGATCCATTACGGCGAAACGGAGCACCGCGGCATCTACGGCCAGGCGACCGAGGAAGAAGCCGAGGAACTCGCCGACGAGGGCATCGAAGTCGGCCGGCTGCCCTGGGTTCCGCTGGCGGATTCGTAAGAAAACCCTCTACGGCCCTTGGCGGCAGAGCGTAAATTTTAAGGCTTCTTCGCCACCATCAGGTAGTTCACGCTCGTGTCCGCGCTCAGGCTCCATTTATCCGCGATCGGGTCGTAGCTGACGCCGGTCAGGTCGTCCAGCACCAGGCCGGCGCGGCGCAGGCCCGTGGCCACTTCGCTGGGTTTCAGGAACTTCGACCAGGTGTGGGTGCCGCGCGGCAGCCAGCCCAAGAGATATTCGGCGCCGACGATGGCGAGGCCGAAGGCCTTGGCGGTCCGGTTGAGGGTTGCAACCACCACAGCCCCGCCGGGCTTCACCAGCTTGCCGACCGAGACCAGGAATTCGACCGGATCGGCGACATGCTCGATCACTTCCAAGGCCAGCACGACATCGAACAATTCCCCGGCCGCGACCAGGTCCTCGGCGGCGGCGAAGCGATAGTCGATCGCCAGGTCCTGCTCGGCGGCATGGGCCGATGCCACGCCGATATTGCGCTCGGTCGCGTCCACGCCGGTGACGCTGAAACCCAGGCGCGCCATGGGTTCCGCCACCAGCCCGCCGCCGCAGCCGATGTCGATCAGGCGCAGCCCGGCGAAGGGTGCCTTGCCCCGGATATCGCGGCCGAAATGGGCGGCCAGATGGTCGCGGACATAGTGCAGCCGGGTCGGATTGAACTTGTGCAGCGGGCGGAATTTGCCGTTCGGGTCCCACCAGGCCTCGGCGATCGCGGCAAAACGGGCGACCTCGTCGGGATCGATGCTGGAGGCTGGATTGGGGCTCACGGGTTGGCTCTCGTTTTCATGGGTTGCGGGTCTGCCTTACGGTGGCGTGGGCTTGCTTCGGCGATGCCGCACCGAGTATGAATACGCGCCATCCGGCGGGCAACCGGAGGCGAGCAGCAGTTTTCCGGGTGCGCGGGTCATACCGCGCCCGACGCAGGTAAGATAGAGCATGGCGCGCCTCGTGCAAAAGTTCGGCGGGACATCGGTGGCCGATGTCGACCGCATCAAGATCGTAGCCCAACGGGTCAAGCGGGAAGTGGATGCCGGTCACGAGGTGATCGTGGTCGTGTCCGCCATGTCCGGCACGACCAATCAGCTGGTGTCCTGGACCAACCAGACGTCCGAACTGGCCGACCCGGCCGAATACGACGTCGTGGTCTCGTCGGGCGAGCAGGTGACCGCCGGTCTGCTGGCGATCGCACTGCAGACCATCGGCGTGCCCGCCCGGTCGTGGATGGGCTGGCAGATTCCGCTGAAGACCGACACCGCCCATGCCAAGGCGCGCATCCAGGGCATCGACCTGGACGAGATCAAGGCCCGTGCGGCCAAGGGCGAAGTGGCCGTCGTCGCGGGCTTCCAGGGTGCCACCGAGGATCGGCGCATCACCACGCTCGGCCGAGGCGGGTCCGACACCTCGGCAGTGGCGCTGGCTGCCGCGTTCGAGGCGGAGCGGTGCGATATCTTCACCGATGTGGACGGCGTCTATACGACCGACCCCCGCATCGTGGCGCGGGCCCGCAAGCTCGATAAGATTACGTACGAAGAGATGCTGGAAATGGCATCCCAAGGTGCGAAGGTATTGCAGACCCGGTCGGTCGAAATGGCCATGAACCACCGGGTGCGGGTGCAGGTGCTGTCGAGCTTCGTCGACAGGCCGGGCACCATGGTCGTGGACGAGGACGAGATCTTGGAAAAGCAGGTCGTCAGCGGAATCGCTTACAGCCGGGATGAGGCGAAAATCACCGTCGCCGGTGTGTCCGATCGCCCGGGCGTCGCCGCCGCCATTTTCGGCCCCCTGGCCGATGCCGGCATCAATGTCGACATGATCGTGCAGAATGTCTCGCGCGACGGTCAGGCGACCGACATGACCTTCACGGTCGGCAAGGCGGACATCACCCGCGCGGTCAAGGTGCTGGAAGCGAACCAGGCCCATGTCCGTTACGAGACGATCCTGTCGTCGGCCGACGTGGTCAAGATCTCGGTCATCGGCGTCGGCATGCGCAGCCACGCCGGAGTCGCGCAGAAGATGTTCCAGACGCTGGCCGACAAGGGCATCAATATCCAGGTCATTTCGACCTCGGAGATCAAAGTGGCGGTCCTGGTGGCCGAAGAATATCTGGAATTGGCACTCAGGGCGCTGCATTCCGCCTACGGGCTGGACGCGGTCGACGCGGCCTGAGACCCTGATCGCATGAGTTCCGCGATCGCCACCGCCGAAACGCTTCGAGACGCCGCCCCGTCGCGCGCGTTGCTCGATCGGCTGTCGCGTCGCGGCCGTGCGTTCCTGGGCACGGAGCTCGCCATCATGGGCGGCGCCATGACCTGGGTCAGCGAGCGCAATCTGGTCGCCGCCATTTCGAACGGCGGTGGTTTCGGCGTGCTGGCCTCGGGCTCGATGAGCCCCCAACTGCTCGCGGCCGAGATCGAAGCGACCAAGGATCTCACGGCGAAGCCGTTCGGCGTCAATCTCATCACCATGCATCCGCAGTTGACGGATCTGATCCAGGTCTGCGCCGACCATCGCATCGGCCATGTCGTGCTGGCCGGCGGGCTGCCGCCGGCATCCGCGATCCAGCAGATCAAGGCGGCCGGTGCCAAGGTCGTCTGCTTCGCCCCGGCGCTCGTGCTGGCCAAGAAGCTGGTGCGCATGGGCGTCGATGCGCTGGTGATCGAGGGCATGGAGGCCGGCGGCCATATCGGCCCGGTCGCAACCTCCGTCCTGACCCAGGAGATCCTGCCGCATATCACCGAAGTGCCGATCTTCATCGCCGGCGGCATCGGCCGCGGCGAGGCGATCCTCGCCTGCCTGGAGATGGGTGCGGCCGGCGTGCAGCTCGGCACCCGCTTCGTCTGCGCCACCGAATCGATCGCGCATGAGAAGTTCAAGCAGGCCTTCATCCGGGCGTCGGCCCGCGACGCGGTGCCGTCGGTTCAGCTCGACCCGCGCTTTCCGGTGATTCCGGTCCGGGCCTTGGCAAACGAGGGCGCGCGCCGCTTCGTCGAGGTCCAGCGCGATCTGATCGAGCGCTTCAATCGCGGCGAGATTGCCCATAAGGACGCCCAGCTGGAAATCGAGCATTTCTGGGCCGGCGCCTTGCGCCGGGCCGTGATCGAGGGCGATGTCGAGCATGGCTCGGTCATGGCGGGCCAGAGCGTCGGCATGGTGACGCAGGAACAGTCGACGGCCGAGATCCTGGGCGAGCTGATCGACCAGGCGCTGGCGGCGATGACCGCGCGCGGCATGGCCGGCCGGCCGGCACAGTGGGGCGAGGCCGGCTCCTGATGGAGACGCGCGTCGGCGTCACCGGCGCACGACGCCTGCTGGGCGGGCTGCGCGATGTCATGGCCGGCGACGGCAACGCGCAGGAACGGCTCGATCGCATCGTCCGCCTGATCGCCGCCGACATGGAGGCCGAGGTCTGCTCGGCCTATATCATGCGCGCCGGCGACATCCTTGAACTCTGCGCCACCGAAGGCCTGTTCCCGGAATCGGTCCATCGTACCCGGCTGCGCGTCGGCGAGGGCCTGGTCGGCGCCATCGCCGCCACGGCGCGGCCGCTCGCCTTGAGCGACGCCCAGGCCCATCCGGCTTTCGCCTATCGCCCGGAGACCGGTGAAGAGGTCTATCACTCGCTGATGGGCGTGCCGATCCTGCGCTCCGGCCGGGTCTCGGGCGTGCTGGTCGTGCAGAATCGCGAGCAACGGCACTATACCGACGAAGAGATCGAGGCGCTGCAGACCGTCGCCATGGTGCTGGCGGAACTGGTCGCGACCGGATCGTTGGTCGATGTCGAGGAACAGCACCCGACCCAGGGCATCGCCACCCTGCCCCATCGCCTGGACGGCGTGCGGCTCAACCCCGGCCTCGCCATCGGCACCGCCGTGCTGCACGAGCCGGCGATCGTCATCCGCCAGCTGGTCGCCGAGGATCCGGAGGCGGAAGCCGTCAGGCTCGACGCCGCGATCGCCGAAATGCAGCGCTCGATCGACCGCATGCTGTCGTCGAGCGATCTTGCCCATGGCGGCGAGCATCGCGACATCCTGGAAACCTATCGCATGTTCGCCGAGGACCGCGGCTGGCTGGGCCGCATCCGCGAGGCGGTCGAGAGCGGCCTCACCGCCGAGGCGGCCGTGCAAAAGGTGCGCGACGACACCCGCGCCCGCATGAAGCAGATCACCGATCCCTATATCCGCGAACGGTTGACCGACCTCGAAGATCTGGCCAACCGGCTGCAGCACCATCTGTCGGGTGGCACGCTGACGGCCGCCACCGAGACGGAGGCCGAGGATGTCGTGCTGGTCGCGCGCAGCATGGGCCCGGCGGAGCTCATGGACTATGACCGCAAGCGCCTGCGTGCGCTCGTGCTGGAGGAAGGCTCGCCGACCGCCCATGTCGCCGTCGTCGCCCGCGCGCTCGACATTCCCGTGGTCGGCCGGGTCAAGGGCGCCATCGCCCAGATCGATGCCGGCGACCAGGTCGTAGTCGACGGCGACAATGCCCAGGTGCTGGTGCGCCCCAGCGAGGACGTCCAGGCCGCGGTCGAGAACCGCCTGGCCGAGCGCCGCTCGCGCAAGGCTGCCTATGAGGCGCTGCGGGAACTGCCGGCGGTGACGCGCGACGGCGTCGCCATCCATCTGTTCATGAATGCCGGCCTGCTGATCGACCTGCCGGAGCTGGAGGCGACGCGCGCCGACGGCATCGGGCTCTATCGCACCGAGTTGCCGTTCATGGCGCGCCATGATTTCCCGAACGTCGCCGACCAGACCGAGCTTTATGCCCGGGTGCTGGAACAGGCGGCGGGCAAGCCCGTGGTGTTCCGCACGCTCGACATCGGCGGCGACAAGCTGCTGCCCTATATGCCGGAGACGGTCGAAGAGAATCCGGCCATGGGCTGGCGCGCGCTCAGGATCTCGCTCGACCGTCCGGGCATGCTGCGCCAGCAACTGCGGGCGCTGCTGCTGGCGGCCAACGGCCGGCCGCTGTCGATCATGTTCCCGATGGTGGCCGAGGTCGCGGAATTCGCGACCGCGCGCCGGATTTTGAACATGGAGCTGCAGCGCCTGGAGCGTCGCGGCAAGCCGTTGCCGTCGGCACTCAAGGTCGGCGCCATGCTGGAGGTGCCGGCGCTGATCTGGCAGCTGGAGACGCTGTGCGCCCAAGCCGATTTCATCTCCGTCGGCTCCAACGACCTGATGCAGTTCCTATTTGCGAAAGACCGCGGCAATGCCCGCCTGGCCGAGCGCTACGATGTGCTGGCGCCGGGCGCGCTCACCTGCCTCGCCGAGATCGTGCGCGCCGCCGACGCGGGCGGCGTTACCCTGTCGCTCTGTGGCGAAATGGCCGGCAGCCCACTCGAGGCGATGGCCTTGATCGGGCTCGGTTTCCGCAACCTGTCCATGTCGCCGTCGGCGATCGGACCGGTAAAGGCCATGGTCCGCAGCCTGGATGTCGGCCCGTTGCGGCAATATCTGGCGGGCGCCACGCGCCTCGCCGACCATAGTTTACGCGAGAAACTCCGTGAATTCGCCCGCGATCACGGCGTTTCGATCTGAAACCGCACGCATCCGGCGCTGGGCTCGCGTGAAGAGAACTGCTAAAACGTGGATCAAGTCAGGGACTCCCGTGCCCCGGTTCTGTAGTTATCTTGCATTCGACGGATTTTAACGCATGTCGATGTTTCAGCGTAAACCTCGCGACGACGAAGAAGAGCAGACGTTCGAAGGCAGCCCGTCGGTACCGCACCCCGGTAGTGTCGGCCATTTGTTGCGCTCGACGCGCGAGGGGCTGGGCTGGGATATCCGCGACGTCGCGTCGGCGCTGCGCATCCGTGCCGAGTATCTGGCGGCGCTGGAACGCAACACGGTCGAAGGCCTGCCCGGCGTCGCTTACGCCACCGGTTTCCTGCGCGCCTATGCCGATTACCTGGGGCTCGACGGCAATGAGGCGGTCAACCGTTTCAAGTCGGAGAAGAAGACGCTCGCCTCGCGACCGGAACTGAGCTTTCCGGTGCCGCTGACCGACCGCGGCATTCCCGGCAGCGGATTGTTCCTGATCGCGCTGCTGCTGATCACGCTCGCCTATGGCACCTGGCATTACATGTCGTCGGGCGAACGCACGACCACGCCCGAGGTCGAACCCGTGCCGGCCCGCCTGTTGACGCCGCAGGCCGAAGCGCCGGCGCCCAGCACGCCCGAGCAGAGCGCGGATGCGGCCAAACCCGCGACCAACGACACGACCGCGCCCGCTCCAGCCGTCACGGCGCCGCCCGTTCCGACCGCAACGCCGGCACCGGTCGCCGCCGCGCCGGCGCCGACAGTGGCGGCGGCGCCCCCGGCCGCGGGCCAGCCGCAGGTCGGCGCACCGCAGATCGGTGCCCCCCAGATCGCCGCCGCCGGCCCTGCCGTCGCCAAGCCCGGCAAGCCGGCGCCGACCACCAATCTGGCGCCGGGTGTGACGACCACGGCGCCGGCAGCACCCGCCAATGCAGACGGCGCGCTGCCGGCCGTGCCGCCGGAGACCGCGGCCGCCGACAGCAAGGAGCCCAAGAGCTATGGCGCCTTCGCCAATCCGGGCCGCATCGTGGTCAAGGCCACCGGCTATGCCTGGATCCAGGTCTATGACGGCAAGGAAACCATCCTGACCCGCACCATGCATCCGGGCGACAGCTATTACGCGCCGAATAAAGCCGGCCTGATCATGCGCACCGGCAATGCCGGCGGCTTGAGCTTCATCGTCGACGGCAAGCCGATCCCGTCGATCGGCCCGACCGGCATGGTCAAGAAGAAGATCCCCTTGGATCCGCAGCGGCTGATCTCGGGCGATCTGGGCGAAGACATTCCGGCCACACCCAGGCCCGCGGCACCCGCCCCGACGGCGACGCCACCGGCCGAGGACACGCCGGAATAATGCTCTCCGTCTAGCGCGCGGCAGCAATGCACCGGCGGGCCCCGCAGCCCGCCGGGCTTTTGCAACAACGCCAAACGCGCTATATCAAGGGCCGCATCAGGTCACTTCGAGGAAGTTACGCTCATGAGCGTCCGTCCGTATCGGGACATCATCCGACGCAAGAGCCGTCAGATCCGGGTCGGCAACGTGCTGGTTGGTGGCGACGCCCCGATCTCCGTGCAGACCATGACCAACACGCTGACGCCCGACGTCGAGGCGACGCTGGCCCAGATCCGGGCCGCGGCCGAAGCCGGTTGCGACATCGTCCGCGTGTCCTGCCCCGACGAGGAATCGACGGCGGCGCTCGGTGCCATCGTCAAGGGCTCGCCCGTGCCGATCGTGGCCGACATCCATTTCCACTATAAGCGCGCGATCGAGGCCGCCAAGGCCGGCGCCGCCTGCCTGCGCATCAACCCGGGCAATATCGGTTCGGCTGCCCGTGTCAAAGAGGTCGTCCAGGCCGCCAAGGATCACGGCTGCTCCATGCGCATCGGCGTCAACGCCGGCTCGCTCGAGCGGGAATTGCTGGAGAAATACGGCGAGCCCTGCCCGGAAGCGATGGTCGAGTCCGCGCTGAACCATATCCGCATCCTCGAGGATAACGATTTCTTCGAGTTCAAGATCTCGTGCAAGGCGTCCGACGTGTTCCTGGCGGTCGCCGCCTATAACGCGCTGTCGGAAGCCTGCGATTACCCGCTGCACCTGGGCATCACCGAGGCCGGCGGCCTGCGCATGGGCACGATCAAGTCGTCGATCGGCCTGGGCTCGCTGCTTTGGGCCGGCATCGGCGACACGGTCCGCGTCTCGCTCTCGGCCGAGCCGGTCGAAGAGGTCAAGGTCGGCTATGACATCCTGAAGTCGCTGGGCCTGCGCCGGCGCGGCGTCACGGTCATCTCGTGCCCGTCCTGCGCCCGCCAGAATTTCCAGGTCATCAAGACCGTGGAAGTGCTGGAGGAGCGCCTGTCGCACATCACCACGCCCATGACCGTGTCGGTGATCGGCTGCGTCGTGAACGGCCCGGGCGAAGCGCGCGAGACCGATATCGGCTTGACCGGCGGCGGCAACAACACCCACCAGATCTATATCGCGGGTCAGCCGGACCATCGCTTGAAGGACAAGGACATCGTCGACCACCTGGTCCATCTGGTCGAGCAGAAGGCGGCCCAGCTCGAGGCGGCGAAGGCGGCGGCGGAAGCAGCGGAATAGCGCTTCCACCCGGTTACCAAAAGGGGCCGGACGCCTACGTCCGGCCCTTTCTATTTTGACTTTGAAGGATTGATTCCATGGCCCAGCTTCAGGCGGTGCGCGGCACCCAGGACCTGCTGCCCGCCGAGGCCCGTCGCCACCGGACCGTGACCGAGACCGCGCGCACGATCGCCGAGCGCTATGGCTTCGGCGAGATCGCGACACCGATCTTCGAGTTCACCGAGGTGTTCGCCCGCCCGATCGGCGAGACGACCGACGTCGTGTCCAAGGAGATGTATACCTTCAAGGATCGCGGCGGCGAGGAGATCACGCTGCGGCCCGAATTCACGGCCGGCGTCGCGCGCGCGGTGCTGTCGAACGGGTTGACGCAATCGACGCCGCTCAAGTTCTTCGCCGCCGGGCCGGTGTTCCGTTACGAACGGCCGCAGAAGGGCCGCTATCGCCAGTTTCACCAGATCAACGCCGAGCTGATCGGTGCCGCCCAGCCCCAGGCCGACATCGAAGTCATCGCCATGGGGGCGGCGATTCTGGACGCGCTGGGCATCCTCAAGTCCTGCCGGCTGGAACTGAACACGCTCGGCGATACGGTGAGCCGCACCGCCTATCGCGCGGCCCTGGTCGAGTATTTCTCGGGCCACCTGGACAAGCTGTCGGAAGAGAGCCGCGACCGCCTGGGCCGCAATCCGCTCAGGATTCTCGACAGTAAGGACGAGGGCGACAAAGCGCTGGTCGCAAACGCGCCGTCCTTCTCCGACTATCTGAACGACGAGTCGAAGGCGTTCTTCGAGACGGTCAAGCGCGGGCTCGACGCGCTCGGCATCGCCTATGAGCTGAACCCGCGCCTGGTGCGCGGCCTGGACTATTATTGCCACACGGCGTTCGAGTTCATCACGACCGAGCTGGGTGCCCAGGGCACCGTGCTGGGCGGCGGCCGCTATGACGGGCTGATGGGCATGATGGGCGGACCGGAAATGCCGGCGGTCGGCTGGGCCGGCGGCATCGAGCGCCTGGCCATGCTGATCGCCGAGCCGCCGGTTACGGTACGACCGATCGCGGTCATTCCTGCTGGCTCGACTTCGGAAATCGAAGCGCTGAAGGTTACTCAGGATCTTCGGGCGGAAGGCTTGGTCGTCGAGCAAGCATATGGCGGCAACGTGAAGAAACGCATGGTACGCGCCAACAAAATCGGCGCGCGTTTCGTCGTGGTCCTGGGTGATGAAGAGCGGGAACGGGATGCTGTCACGCTTCGCGATCTCGATGCCGGCAGCCAAGAAGAGGTTCCTCTGCTTGGTCTAGCCGAGCGCCTGCAAGCGCTGGTCTGATCGCCATGGACCGCTCCTCCCTCGACCATAAGCTCCACCGCCTGACCGTGCGCTACGACGAGCTGCGCGACATCCTGGCCGGCAATGTCGATTCCAGCGACATTCCGAAATTCTCCAAGGAATTCAGCGACCTGGAGCCGATCGTCGGCGCCATCGGCGAGCTGAACGCGGCGCGCGACGAGATCCAGAACCTCGCCCAGATGGTCGCCGACAATTCGGACGCGGAATTGAAGGCGATGGCCGAGGAAGAATTCCTGGCGCTCAAGGACAGGATCCCGCTGTTGGAGCGCGCGGTCCAGGTCATGCTGCTGCCCAAGGACGCGGCCGACGACAAGAACGCTATTTTGGAAGTCCGTGCCGGCACCGGCGGCGAAGAGGCGGCGTTGTTCGCCGCCGACCTGTTCCGCATGTATCAGCGCTATGCCGACCAGCATGGCTGGCGCTTCGAGACCATGAATATCTCGGAAGGCACGGCCGGCGGCTTCAAGGAAGCGACCGCAGAGATTTCGGGCCGCAGCGTGTTCGCACGCCTGAAGTTCGAGTCGGGCGTCCATCGCGTGCAGCGCGTGCCGGCGACCGAGACCCAGGGCCGCATCCATACGTCCGCGGCAACTGTTGCGGTGCTGCCCGAGGCAGAGGAAGTCGATATCCAGATCGAGGACAAGGATCTCAGGATCGACGTCTATCGCTCGAGCGGCCCCGGCGGCCAGTCGGTCAACACCACCGACAGCGCCGTGCGCCTGACCCATATCCCGACCGGCCTGGTCGTGATCCAGCAGGACGAAAAGTCCCAGCACAAGAACAAGGCCAAGGCCTTGAAGGTGCTGCGCGCCCGGCTCTACGACCGCGAACGCCAGGCGCTGGATGATGCCCGCGCCGCCGATCGCAAGAGCCAGGTCGGCACCGGCGACCGGTCGGAGCGCATCCGCACCTATAATTTTCCGCAAGGCCGCGTCACCGATCACCGCATCAACCTGACGCTCTACAAGATCGAGAAGGTCATGGCCGGCGAAGCGCTCGACGAGGTGATCGAGGCGCTGATCGCCGAGGATCAGGCGGCGAAGCTCGCCGACATGGAGTGATCGGCGCGCTGATCCAGGCCGCCGCGGCCCGGCTGCAGGACGCCGGGATCGAGGCGCCGGCGCGCGAGGCGAGGCTGCTGCTCAGCCATGCGAGCGGGCTCACCCCGACGCGGATCATGGCCTATCCGGAGCAGGCGATCGATGCGGCGACCGCCGCCGCGTTCGAGCGCCTAGTCGACCGCCGCGCCGCGCGCGAGCCGGTATCGCGCATCCTGGGCACCCGCGAATTCTGGTCGCTCGATTTTATCGTGACGCCAGCGACGCTCGATCCGAGGCCCGACAGCGAGACGATCGTCGAGGCGGCGCTGGATTGCGTTCCTGACAAAAACGCCAGTCTCAGCGTCATCGATTTCGGTACCGGAACAGGTTGTCTGCTGCTGGCGCTGCTGAGTGAACTGCCCCATGCGACCGGCCTGGGCGTCGACCAGTCAGAGGCGGCGGCCCGGGTCGCGGCCGGCAATGCCCGACGCCTGGGGTTCGCCGAGCGGGCGCAATTCATCGTCGGCGATTGGGCAAACGCGCTCGCCGGTCCGGTCGATCTGATCGTCTCGAACCCGCCCTATATTCCCGCCGGCGACATCGCCGGGCTGGAGCCGGAGGTGCGCGAGCATGACCCGCTGACGGCGCTCGTGGGTGGGGTGGACGGGCTCGATCCCTATCGCTTGCTGGTGCCCGAGACGGCGCGGCTGCTGAAGCCCGGCGGCCATGTCGTGTTCGAGGTCGGCCAGGGCCAGGCCGACGCTGTCGCGGGTTTGGGCCAGGCTGCCGGCCTCGTCTTGCGCGAGCAGCGCGCCGATCTCGGCGGAATTCCGCGGGCCGTCGTGTTCGGCAAACCGGCGGCTTCGCGAAAATAAAGGTTGGAATGCGCGGCGTCACCGTCTAGGGTCGAACTCGACGGGCACACTTCCGAGGCTGATGGCGCCAGGATTGCCCCAGCCCAAACCGCCTCGATGAACCCGCTGCGCCAGATCGCGCGGCCAGTTCCGGCGAGCCCGTCATCCGATCAAGAGATTTTAGCCATTAGCCGTATCCAGGTGCCATGAGATCAGGTCCCAACAAACGGTCGCGCGGCCGCAGTAACAACAATCCCGGCAACATGAATGGTGGCGGAGGAGGCGGTGGCGGCGGCGGCGGTAACAACGGCGGACGCCCGCGCACTCCCCATCGTTCCCAGACCTTCGACAGCAATGGTCCGGGCCTCAAAATCCGCGGAAATGCCTATCAGGTGTTCGAGCGCTATGTGGCGCTGGCCCGCGAGGCCGCTTCGGCGGGCGACCGGATCGCGGCTGAGAACCTGTACCAGCACGCGGAACATTATTTCCGGGTCATGAATGCCAACGGCGAAGGCCCGCAGCATTTCCGGCCGACCACGCCGGCCGACACCGGCGAGGGCGAGCAGCCCGAGCAGGCGGAAGCGAGCGTGCAGCACACCCAGCCGCCGCAGCAGCATGTCGAGCATCAGGGCAACGACCATGGCCATGGCAACAGCCACGGCGACCATGGCCGCGGCCATGACCAGCACGAGCAGGAACCGGAAGCCCAACCAGCGGAGTGAGCGCGTCCCTCTTGCCTTTTGCGGCAAGGGAGGGGACCCATCGAAGATGGGGAGGGTGAGGGTAGCGCCACCGAAAGGTGGATAGGCCCCCACCCGCTTCGCTGACGCTCAGCACCCTCCCCCGCAAAAGGCGGGAGAGGGTTTGAAGGCTCTCACCCGGCCTTGATCCGATAGTGGTAGCGGTAGAGTTCGCGATAACCGAGCCCCTCGTAGAGCGTCACGGCCGGCGTATTCGTCGCCACGACGAACAGCGCGCCCGCCTCTGCACCGGCCTCGCCGACGGCCCAGCCGTTGAGCGAGCCCAACAGCGACCGCATCAGCCCGCGCCGTCGTGCCTCGGGGGCGGTTACCACGTCATAGGTCCCCATCAGCCCTGCCTGCACCACCACGAAGGCCGCGGCCAGCGGCCGGCCGTCCTGGTGCAGCCAGCCGAAGCAGGCCTCGGGCACGATCAAGTCGAGCATGCGCCCGAGCGTCGCCGCCTTGGGCGGCGCCAGCGGCGACAGCGCCAGATAGGCGTCGAGCCAGCCGTCGCCGGGTGTCGAATCCAGGCGCAGCGTGAGGCCGGCTTCGAGCGGCGTCGGTCCGACCGACGCCAAATCCGCATGGTAAAGCGCACGGGACGTCTCGAACGCCTCATACCCGCGCGCGGCCAGGCGATCGGCCAGATCGGCGGGTTCGGCCAAGGGCGTGACGCGGAACACCGGCGGCAGGCCGCGGTCGCGGAACCAGCCCTCGGCGCGCGCGATCTTGGCCTCGACGTCGCCATGGCTCGGATAGACGCCGTTCACCGAATTCGCGCGCTTGCTATGCCCCTCGGCGAAACGGAGAACCCAGCCGTCGTCGAGCACCTGGGCCAAGGCCGGCCAGGCGCCGAAGGAGGCTTCTTCGATGGTGCGGATCAGGGTGCGGTCGGACATGGCATCTCACGGTAAAGTGCGGCCACGGCATGCTCGAAACGCTGCCGTTTCAGGCCAATCCTCATGCTATAAGCGGGTCAGGGAAGATTGTTAGGAAATAAGTCACCGCGCTGTGGCGTTGTGGACTTGGCACAACCCCATCACGGCCGGATGACATGAAGATCTGCGGAGCAATGTTTTCGTGACCGACGCACTTTTCACGCCCCCACCGTCGAACCAGGCGTGACCGGGTTGGCAACCATCGAATTCACCCAGGCCAAGACCCGCCGGCGCTGGCTCGCGCCCAGCTGGGATCTGGCGACATTGCTGCTGGTGCTGGGCACGATCGGCCTGGTGGTCGGCACGTTCCACGACTACGGCATCACCTGGGACGAGGACGTCCATAATTGGTATGGCGTGTTCGTGATGGATTACTACCTGTCCTGGTTCAAGGACAACCGGTCGCTTCATTGGCTCAATCTCTATAATTACGGCGCCGCGTTCGACATGACGGCGGCCTTCATCAACAAGGTCTCGCCGTTCGGCACCTACGAGACGCGGCACTTGCTGAACGGGCTGGTCGGCGTCACCGGCGTGGTCGGCGCCTGGAAATTGGGCCGCTTCATGGCGGGCCCGCGCGCGGGGTTTCTGTCGGCCCTGCTGCTGCTGACCATCCCCAACTACTACGGCCAGATGTTCAACAACCCGAAGGACATCCCCTTCGCGGTCGCCGGCATCTGGTCGGTCTACTACATGGCCCGCATCGTGCCGGTGCTGCCGCGCCCGGCCTGGAGCCTGGTGGTGAAGCTGGGCATCGTCATCGGCCTGTCGCTGGGCGTGCGCGTCGGCGGGCTGCTGTTCTTCGGCTATGCCGGCTTGACCGGCCTGCTCTATTGCGCCTGGCGCGCGATCGAGACCCGCGACGGGTTGCTGGCGCTGCGCGAGCTCTGGGCCGCGAGCTGGCGCGTGCTGGTGCCGATGATGGTACTGTCCTACGCGGTCATGCTGGTGTTCTGGCCCTGGGCGCAGCAGAGCCCGATCGAGCATCCGCTGACGGCGCTCGATTATTTCAGCCACGTCACCTTCCCGTTCACGACCCTGTTCGCCGGTGAATATTTTCCAGCGACCGACCTGCCGTGGGAATATCTGCCGACCCATATCGTCCTGGCCCTGCCGGAACTGACGCTGGTGCTGGCCTTTGCCGCCGTGCCGGTCGCCCTCGTCGAACAGGTCCGGCGCCGCGGCGGTCCGGATCGCACCCGCAGCCTACAGTACGGCGTGATCGCGATCGCGACCCTGTTCCCGGTCGCCTACGCCGTCTATATCAAGGCCGTGCTGTTCGACGGCATGCGCCATTTCATCTTCGTACTGCCGCCGCTCGCGGTCGCGGCCGCCCTCGTGTTCGATCATGTCGTCGAGCGGCTGAAGACATTCCGCTGGCGCCACACGCTGACCGCCATGCTGGCGCTCTATGGCCTCGGCCATGTCGCGATCATGTTCGAGCTGCACCCGGACCAATATGTCTATTACAACGGGCTGGTCGGCGGCGTGGATGGCGCCCAGAGCCTGTTCAAGACCGACTATTGGGGCAATTCCTACGCCGAGGCGGTCAAGGGCCTGACCAATTATCTGGAGACCGAATACGGCGCCGAGTTCGAGGATCACGACTTCACCGTCGCGGTCTGCGGCCCGCCGATTTCGGCCGACTATTTCTTCCCGGACAATTTCGTGTTCACCGACGACCGGGACAAGGCGGATTTCTTCATCGCCTTCACCAAGGACAATTGCAACAACGCGCTACCCGGCAAGGAAGTGTTCCGGGTCGAGCGGCTGGGGGCACTGCTGTCCATCGTCCTCGACCGCCGCGAGATCGTTCAGGCCGCCGAAAAGGCTGCGGAAGACGCCGACACCGCCCAATAACCCCCACACCGTCATGGCCGGGCCTGACCCGGCCATCCACGTGGCACGGCCATGAGCTCTCTATCCAGGAGGGTCAGCGGCGGAAATGCGTGGATGCCCGGGTCAAGCCCGGGCATGACGTCAGTTTGATAGGCTTGGGGCTGGCTCATGGATCGCATCGAATACGAGAAGATGCACGCCGTCGAAGAACGGATGTGGTGGTTTTACGGCATTCACGCCAACCTCATGACCGTCTTCGCCCGCACCGGCCGCGCGCGGGCGGGCTTGCGCGTACTGGATGCCGGCTGCGGCACGGGCGGGTTCCTGGCCAAGCTCGGCCGGACCATCCCGGGCCTCGACCGGATCGGCATGGATTTCGAGCCGGTCGCGGCCGAACTGACCATGGCGCGCGCCGCGGTGCCGGTCACCGTCGCCTCGATCAACCAGCTGCCGTTCGCCGCCTCCAGCCTGGGCGCCATCTTCAGCGCCGACGTGCTGTGCCATCGCTCGGTCGATCAAACCCAAGCCCTGGCCGACCTCCATCGCTGCTTGGCACCCGGCGGCGTGCTGGTCCTGAACCTGCCGGCCTATGACTGGATGTTCTCGGCCCACGACCGCGCGGTCCATACGGCGCGGCGCTATACACGGACCAGGCTTTCGGCATTGCTGCGCCAGGCGGGCTTTGCCGAGATCCGCACCAGCTATTGGAACAGCCTGCTCTTTCCGCTGATGGTGCTGCGCCGTAAGCTGATGAAGACGGAAGGGGCGGCCAGCGACGTGATGCCGTTCCCGGCGCCGATCGAATTCCTGTTCCGGGCCGCGATGCGGCTCGAGAATTTCCTCTTGCGATGCGGGGTGGTACTGCCGTTCGGCGGTTCGGTCCTGGCAGTGGCGATCAAGCATGGCTGACGATGTGAACGACGCGACCCAGACGACCGATGGCCCGGCCTTGAGCATCGTCGTGCCGGTCTATAACGGTGCCGACACGGTGGCGAGCCTGGTCGCCGCGATCGAGGGGCTGGACGTCCCCGGCGGGGTCGAGGTCATCCTGGTCGTCGATGGCAGCCCGGACAACAGCCTGGCCGTCTGCCGCGAGCTGCTGCCGACCGTGAAGATCCCGCTCACCGTGGTCGATCTCGCCCGGAATTTCGGCGAGCACAATGCGGTGATGGCCGGACTGCACCTGGCCCGCGGCCGCCATGTCATCACCATGGACGACGATCTGCAGAACCCGCCGTCGGAAGTGCTGAAGCTGCTCGGCCACGCCCAGGCGACCGGCGCCGATGTGGTCTACACCTGGTACCAGAGCAAGGAACATGCGGCCTGGCGCAACTGGGGCAGCCATTTCACCAACCGCGTCGCCGACGTGCTCTTGGACAAGCCCAAGGGCCTCTATCTCTCGAGCTTCCGCTGCATGAGCCGGTTCCTGGTCAGCCAGATCCTGGCCTATGACGGGCCGTTCGCCTATATCGACGGCCTGATCCTGCAGGTGACCCAGCGCATCGAAAAAATCGAGGTGCTGCATCTGCCGCGCGCCATGGGCCGCAGCAACTATACGATCCGCAAGCTCGTGCGCCTGTGGATGAACATGTTCGTCAATTTCTCGGTCATGCCGCTCCGGATCTCGACCCTGACCGGCATGGGCTTGAGCGTCCTGGGCGGCGTCGCTGCCATCTTCGTCACGATCGAGGCGGTGGTGATGCAGGCGACGCCGCGCGGCTGGGGCTCGATCATGGCGGCGGTGCTGCTGTTGTCGGGCGTGCAACTGATGATCCTCGGCATCGTCGGCGAGTATCTGGGCCGGATGTTCCTGACCGCGAACCGCAAGCCGCAATTCATCGTCCGCGAGGCCTGGCGGTCGGATGCCGCGGCCAAACCCGCGCGCAAACTGGCGAAGCGCGCCTGATGGTGCCCTATCTGTGGCTGGCTTTGGCCATCGCGCTCGGCGTCGCGGGGCAGCTGGTGCTGAAGACCGGCGCCGAAAATTCCGGCGAGGGCCTGGCGCAGTTCCTTTCGCCCTGGACAATCTGCGGCTTCGGCATCTATTTCCTCTCGGCGCTGACCTATATCGTCGCGATCAAAAAGATCCCGGTGTCGTTGGCCTATCCCAGCGTCTCGATCAGCTACGGCATCCTCGCCATTCTCGCCCACGTGCTGTGGCGCGAGCCGCTGACCTGGCAGCACTGGGCCGGCATCGCGCTGATTTCGAGCGGCATTTTCGTGATGTTCCGGGCGTAGGAAAGCTCCCCACCCCCGTCCCTGCCGAATCCGCAACCCGGACTGGCACAGACGAGGATGGTTCCCCGTCGCCGCGCGGCGCATGATAACGACTCGCAAAAAACTGCGAGCATCCGGTCCATGTTTGTCCTGAAGCCCCTTGTACATCGACCGATCGCGCTGCTCTGGACCGGCCAGGTGCTCGCCGCGACCGGCGCGCAATTCTACATGGTGGCGATCGTCTGGGTTGCGGCTGACCTGATCGGCAACGACACCGGTTATCTCTCGGCGTTGCAATCCGGCGGCCTGCTCGCCGGCGGCCTGTTCGGCGGGGTCATTACCGATCGTTGGCGCCATGGCACGACCATGATCGCGGCCGACCTGATGCGGGCGGCCTTGGTGCTGGTGCTGTCGGTCGCCGGCCTGTTCCACGCCATGGGCCTGCCCCTGCTGGTCGCGGTCGCCGGGGCGGTCTCGCTGCTCACGGCGAGTTTCGATCCGTCGCTGCAGGCGACCCTGCCGTCGCTCGCCCCCGATCCAGTGCTGCGGCACGCGACCAACGGGCTGTTCGACGCGACCAAGCGTATGGCGCGCATCGCCGGACCCAGCCTGATCGCGCTGGTGAACGGGGTTCTGCCGACCGGGCAGTATTTCACCGTGACCGCCGCCACATTCCTCCTATCGGCGCTCGCCGTGCGCGCCGTCACCCGCCGGCTCGCGGTCGATCCGCCGCATCGGCATGAGACGGGTGCGGCCGCCATCGTCGACAGTCTGATCGGCGGCTTCCGCGCGGTGCGGGGCCATCCGGTCGTGATCTACGGCCTCATTTCCAGTTTCGTCGCGAACGGAACCTGGGCCGCAGGCTTTCTGTTGGGCATGGTGCTCTATCTGCGCGAAACCAGTGCCGACCCGTTGACCGCCTACGGCCTGATGATGACGGCCTACGGCGTCGGCAACGTCGTCACCAACCTGATCCTGGCGAGCATGGGGCCGGGCAAACCGGCGGTGCGGCTGGTCGCATCCCGAATCGTGTTCGGGCTGGGCATCCTGGCGCTGCCGCTCGGCCACGGCCAGACCTGGCTGATGGCCGCCGCCGCCTTCGCCGCGATCAACGGGCCGCTCGGCGACCTGTCGATGCTGCATCTGTTGCAGACCTGTTTTCCGCCATACCGGCTGGCCCAGGTCTATCGCATGCAGATGTGCGTCGAATTTGCCGGCATGTTCGCGGCCTATCTGGCCGCACCCATGCTGTTCGGCCTGTTCGGCACTGGCCCAACCATCGTGGCGTTCGGCTTCGCCTCGGTCGTGAGCGGCCTCGTCGGCCTCGGCTTCTTCGCCTGGCGCCGCACGGCGACGAGTGCCGCTTAGCCTTTCAACACCGCGGCGATGACATGGGCGACGGCCTCGTCGCCCAATTGCGGATACATCGGCAGGCTCAGGACTTCCTTAGCCGCGTGCTCGGTCTCGCGCAGCCCCGACGGTCCCAGGATCAGCCGATCCCGATAGGCGGCCTGCAGATGGACCGGCACCGGGTAATGGATGTTGCTGGCGACGCCGCGCTCACGCAGGCGCGCCTTGAGACCGTCGCGGTCGGGCGAGCGGATGGCATATTGGTGATAGACATGCTCCGCCCCGGCGCGCACCTGCGGCAACACCAGCCCGCTGCCGGCGAGCCCGGCGTCATAGGCGGCCGCGATGGCGCGACGGCGCGCGTTCCCGCGGCCGAGTACCGTGAGTTTGACCCGCAGGATCGCCGCCTGCAGTTCGTCCAGCCGGCTGTTCATGCCGGCGAGGTCGCTGATGTAATGCTGATACCAGCCATATTGCCGGAGCGCCTTCAGGTCGGTCGCGAGCTTGGCGTCATTGGTCGCGATCACGCCGCCGTCGCCCAAGGCACCCAGGTTCTTGGTCGGATAGAGGCTGAAGCAGGCGACGTCGCCCCAGGTGCCGAGCGTGCGGCCATCGAGCTTGGCACCATGGGCCTGGGCGCAATCCTCGATCAGCTTGGCGCCATGGCGGCGGGTGATCTCGATGATCGCCGGCAGATCGGCCGGCTGGCCGTAGAGATGCACCGGGATCACGATTTTGATGTCCGGATGAGTGGCGAAGGCAGCTTCGAGCGCCGCCGGGTCCATGGTGTAGGTCAGTGGATCGATGTCGATCAGCACCGGCTGGGCACCGGCAAGCTCGACCGCGACCACGGTCGCGACCGCCGTATGCGAGACGGTGGCGACCTTGTCGCCCGGGCCAATGCCCAATCCCTTCAGCGCCAGCACCAGCGCGTCGGTGCCGTTGGCGCAGCCGATGCCGTGGGCCAGCCCCAGGAACGCCGCGAACTCGGCCTCGAACCCCTCGACCTCCTTGCCCAGGATGTACCAGCCGCTCGCCAGCTGGCGCGCGATCGCGGCATCGATCTCCGCCTGCTGTTCGAGATAGGCGGCCTTAGGGTCGGTCTGGGGGATCATGGGAACGGCCTTTCATCATCTCCGTCATTCCCGCGCAGGCGGGAATCCAGGGCAAGCGACGGATCTCTGCCACCCTGGATTCCCGCCTGCGCGGGAATGACGGTGGCGGAAGTTACAAATACTTGGCCAAATTGGCCCGGTAATACTCGACCGAGCGCTTCAGGCCCGTCGCGAGATCGACCTCAGGCGCCCAGCCGGTGGTGCGGCGGAACAGGCTGTCGTCGGCCCAATAATCGCCGATATCGATGCTCTTGCGCTCGGCCGGAAATTCCTTGAGATCGAAGCCGCCGTCGCCGTTGGCCGCGATGGTTGCGTTCGCCAAGTCGAGCAGGCTCAAGGGCGGCGCCCCGCCGATGTTGAAGATGCCGCCGTGGGCGGCCGGCGTCGCCGCCGCCAACAGGGCCGCGTCGACCACGTCGTCGACGAAGGCCAGATCGCGTTGCTGCGTGCCGCCCCAAACCTCGAACCGCTCGCCCTCCAGCACCCGGCGCAGCCAGATGCCGACGAAGGTCTGGCGCGCGTCGCGGATGCGCATGCGCGGGCCATAGGTGTTGGTCAGCCTGAGGATCGCGGTCTTCAAGCCATAGACCTGGTTGTAGAGCGTATGGAACCCCTCGCCGGCCTGCTTGGAGACGCCGTTGACGTCGACCGGCCGCAGCGGATGCTTCTCGTCGACCGGCAGGTAATCCGGCCGGCCATAGATCTGGCGGGTCGAGCCATAGACCACGACGGCGTCCGGACATTCCGCCCGGATCGCCTCCAGCAGCATCAACGGGGCCGCGGCATTGATCTCCAGATCATTGACCGGCCGGCGCATCGAATCGACGTGGCCGGTCTGCGCCGCCATGTTGAAGACATAGCGGCAGCCCCGAACCAGCTCCGGCAGCCGTTCCCGATCGCGCAGGTCGGCGACCAAAACGCCGAGTCGCGACTCATGGCCGGCGATATTGGCGAAATTCCCGCCATAGTCCGGATCGAGACTATCGACGATCGTGACCTCGGCCCCGAGTCGCAGGAGGCGAATCGCGAGCGTCGAGCCGATAAACCCGAGTCCCCCCGCAACCAGGACCTTGGCGCCGCCGAAAATGGCGTCGAGGGGCTTCACAGCGGCGGATTGCGATGGCATGGCTCTGCTGACGGACAAGGGTTTGAACGGACGGCCCGAGACTAGTGCGCGCCCGACATTTTGCCCAGTTCTATCGAGACCGCGCACGCGGGAGCATCATGCACAAGATGTTGATCGGTACGTTCGGACGGGGCCTGGCGCTGATCGCGCTGGTTTTGCTCGCCGCCTGTGCCGCGACACCGGTACCGCCGCCTGCGCCTGCCCCCCGAGTCGCTGGCGGCCAGGCCTGCCTGCGCGACCTCAACGCCCATAACATCAGCTACCAGATCCCGGTCATTCCGGTCTCGGCCGGCCCGTGCCAGATCGATACGCCGATTCGCGCCTATGGTCTCTCGATTCGCTGGAACCAACCGGCCACCATGAGCTGCCAGCTGGGCGATGTGCTGATGCGATTCGAGAGCGAGGTGGTCGAGCCGAACGCCATCAAAATCCTGGGAAAACCGGTGATTTCCGAGCGCAACCTCGGGGCCTATTCCTGCAGGGCTGAAGCCAGTTCCAGGCATGTTTTGAGCCAGCACGCGCTGGGCCGCGCGATCGATCTGGCGGGCTGGACGCTCGCCGACGGCAGCAAGATCGATGTCGAAAAAGACTGGACCGACGGCGGTCCGCGCGGCAGGTTCCTCCATGCCGTGGCGCAAGGGGCCTGCCGATATTTCTCGGTGGTGCTGACGCCCGCGAGCAACCCGCTGCACCATGACCATTTCCATCTGGACATCGGTCCCGACCACCTGTGCAGCATCGGCTGACTACCACATCTAGTGATGATTCTTCGCTGCACACGCAGGATAGGGTTTGCGTCTCCGAGTCGTTCTGCTACTATATCTCGTAGGGGATGGCGGTATCAGCTACCTTATCCAGTGGTGGGGACTCGATGGAAAACATCTGGACGCAGGATCGGATCGACAGCCTGGCCAAGCTCTGGAGCGAGGGCTTTTCGACGGCGGAAATCGGACGCCGGCTGGGCGTGACCAAGAATTCAGTCGTCGGCAAGGCGCATCGCCTGTCGCTGACGCCGCGGCCGTCGCCGGTGAAGCTCACCGGCAAGCCGCGTGTGAAACCGGCACAGAAAGTGGTCGAGATGACCGGGCCGAGCTGCTCCTGGCCGATCGGCCATCCGGGCGAGAAAGGCTTCCATTTCTGCGACCAGCGCGCCAAGGCCGGCAAGCCCTATTGCCAGGAACATGCGGCACTCGCCTATGTCCGGCCCAAGGGCCACGGCTCCAACGCCGCCTGAGGCCGGACAACCGCTTCAAGCACCGCGCCAAGACCGGCGCCGCCTCCCCGGGCGGCGCCGGTTTTCATTTCATCTTCCGTCACGGTTTCGGAGTCCCATGAGCCTCCCCGACGGCTATTCGGACGTGCCGGCCGGCAAGATCGCCACGGTCGTAACCTCCCTGGAAATGCACCAGCGCCCCCGGCTCCGGCCCGATCCGCCGGCCGAGGCGGGGTTTGGCCTGAAGCGGGTCGCGCAACCCGACCTCGTCTGGTTCCGCGCCCTGTTTCGCCGGGTCGGCGAGGCCTATCTCTGGTCCTCGCGCCTGCGCATGGCCGACGAGATTCTCGCCGCCGAACTGCTCGATCCGGGCATGGAGACTTATGCGCTGACGCGCGACCGCGAGGATCTGGGGCTGTTGCAGCTGGATTTCCGCGCAGCCGGCATGGGCGAATTGAGCTTCTTCGGGGTCGCGGGCGAGCTGATCGGCACCGGGGCCGGGCGCTGGCTGATGAACCGGGCGCTGGAGCGGGCCTGGTCCAAGCCGATCCGGCGCTTCTGGGTCCATACCTGCACGCTCGACCATCCGGCGGCGTTGGAATTCTATCTCCGCTCGGGCTTCACGGCCTTCGCCCGGCAGATCGAGGTGTTCGACGATCCGCGGCTGCAGGGCTATCTGCCGATGGGTGCCGCACGCCAAGTGCCGGTCATCCATCCATCCGGCACAGCGACAGCAACGCCCGCCGCTCCGCCGGCGTAAGGGTCGGATCGCCGCGGTAGAGCCGGCGTTCCAACTCGTCGCGCAGCACCTCGATCCAGACGCGGAGTTCCGCCAAGCGTCGTGCGGTCGGTCTTTGTGGTTCAGCTCGGGCTGTCGTCGCCATCCCTCATCGCTCCGCAACCAAATGTCAGTGCCCGCACGTTAGCCCCGATGTGCAACAGCAGAATTTCGAGTTTGTCACAGCCGATTTCATCGAAATCGCAATCAAGGCGAGTAGATCCAGCGCAGAAATAATCGTTTTCGAGCGCCGCAACTGTCGGCGATGTCGCGGCGTTTGATTTGCACGATCAAATGATTATGGTTCGGCCATGCCCACTTCGCGTTCCATCCTCGGCCGGGCCGGCTTGCTGCTGCTGGCACTCGGTGCCCTGACGCTCGTTTTGGTCGACGTCGGGTCGATCTGGCTCGGCGGCAAGACCCGGGCCTATGGCCGGGCGCTGGAGCGGGCCCAGCAGATCCGCGTGCTGACCGGGCAGTTGCAGAACCGTCTGGACGATGCCGAGACCGGCCAACGCGGCTTTCTGCTGACCGGCGACGAGAGCTACCTGGAGCCCTACACGCGGGCGATCACGCTGATCCCAAAAAGCTTCGAACAGCTGCGCCCGCGTTTCCAGGAGACGCCGGATCAGCCCCTGCTCGATCGCCTCAACGCTGTTGTCGACGACAAGCTGGCCGAATTGCATCGAACCATCGATCTTTACGATCAGGGCCAGCGCGAACAGGCAATCGCGGAGATCAAGACCGACAAGGGCAAGATCCTGATGGACCAGGCACGCGAGCTGATCGCCAACCTGGTCGCCACATCCGACGCCGACATCCGCCGCAGCGGCGACGACATGCGCTGGGGTTCGGCCACCCTGCAGATCTCGACCATCGCCGGGTCGATCATCGTGGTGATCCTGGTCACCGGCACCGGCTTCATCGTCGCGGGCTATGCCCGGCAGCTCGAGCAATCGTCGGAAGAGGTGGCCGAACTGAACCGCGGGCTGGAAGGCCGGGTGCAGGAACGCACCGCCGACCTGATGCAGGCGAACGAAGAGATCCAGCGCTTCGCCTATATCGTCAGCCACGATCTGCGGGCGCCGCTGGTCAATGTCATGGGCTTCACGGCCGAACTGGAGGTCGGCGTCACCGCCATCCAGAAGCTGGTCGCCGAGGTCGAGCTGAAGCAGCCGGAGCTGGTCGGTGCGGAAGCGCGCCTGGCCGCGACCGAGGATGTGCCGGAAGCCATCGGCTTCATCCGATCCTCGACCGCCAAGATGGACCGGCTGATCAATGCGATCCTGAAGCTGTCGCGCGAGGGTCGCCGCGTACTGACGCCGGAGCCGATCGACATGGCGCTGCTGTTGGGCGGCATCGTCGACAGCCTACGCCACCAGACCGAGGATGCCGGCGCCGAAATCATCGTGCAGGAGCAGCTGCCCGGCCTGGTCTCCGACCGGCTGGTGCTGGAGCAGATCTTCGGCAACCTCATCGACAATGCGGTCAAATACCTGGAGGCATCCCGCCCCGGCCGCATCACGGTCAGCGCGCGGGCCGAGGCCGGGCGACTGATCTATGAAGTCGCCGACAATGGCCGCGGCATCGCCGCCGGCGACCATGAGCGGATTTTCGAGCTGTTCCGCCGTTCGGGCACGCAGGATCGCCCGGGCGAGGGCATCGGCCTCGCCCATGTCCGCGCCTTGACCCGCCGGCTGGGTGGGCTCATCTCCGTCCATTCCGAGTTCGGACGGGGCACCCGGTTTGAAGTCAATCTTCCCAGAATCCTTCCCGCCCAGACGGAGAGTGTCGAATCGTGACCAGTGCCGAGTCCGTGACGATCGTGATGATCGAGGATGACGAGGGCCATGCCCGCCTCATCGAGAAGAACCTGCGCCGGGCCGGCGTGTTCAACGAGGTCGTGCATTGCGAGAGCGGCACGGCGGGGCTGAAGTATCTGTTCGAGGCGCGGACGGTAAACCCGAACCCGCTCCTGATCCTGCTCGACCTCAACCTGCCGGACATGACAGGCATCGACATTCTGGGCAAGCTCAAGGCCGACGAGCAGCTGAAGCGCGCACCGGTCATCGTGCTGACCACGACCGACGATCAGCGTGAGATCCAGCGCTGCTACGATCTGGGCTGCAGCGTCTACATCACCAAGCCGGTCAACTACGAGACCTTCTCGCAGGCGATCCGGCAATTGGGCCTGTTTCTGTCGGTCATCCAGGTTCCCAAGGTTCCATGAGCCCATCCCTGCCAGGCCCGCGCATCCTCTATATCGAGGATGACGCCGGGCTTGGCCGCCTGGTGCAGAAGACCCTGGCGCGGAACAATATCGTGGTCGAGGTGGCGCCGACGGCGGCCCACGGCCTGGAACGGCTTGGCGCCGGCGGCTTCGACGCGGTGGCGCTCGACCATCATCTGCCCGACCGCGACGGGCTCGACGTGCTGGCCGAGATCCGCGGCAATCCGATCGCCGTCCCGGTCATCTATGTGACCGCGAACGAGGATGCGCGCACCGCGGTGGCCGCCCTCAAGGCCGGTGCGGTCGATTATGTCGTGAAGACGATCGGGCCCGAATTCCTGGAGCTGCTGCGCGCGTCGCTCACCGGCGCCATCGACCGGGCCGACCTGCTGCGCGAGAAATTGGAGGCGGAGGCAGCCCTGCGCCTGGCGCTCGACCATGCCCACGCGCTGGCCGAACAGCGGGCCCTCTTGGTGCATGAGGTCAACCACCGCGTCGCCAACAGCCTGCAGCTGATCGTCTCGATGCTGCATCTGCAGGAGGCGAACGCGTCCGACCCGGCGGTCAGTATGGCGCTCGCCGATGTCGGTCAGCGCATCGCGGCAGTCGCCGGCGTGCATCGCCGGCTCTATACGACGGCGGATATCCGCACGGTCGGCATGATCGATTACCTGGGCGGGCTGCTGCAGGAGCTGAAGTCATCGATGACGTCCGGCGACCGCATCCGCATCGAGGTCGGCGGCACGGCCTTGGCGATCGAGACCGATAAGGCGATCAAACTGGGCCTGATCGTCAACGAGCTGGTGACCAACGCCTGCAAATACGCCTATCCGAACAAGGCCTCGGGTGCCATCCGCGTCCATATCGCGGCGAGCGACGACGGCAATGCCGACCTGACCGTCGAGGACGACGGCATCGGCATCGAGAACGGCCCGCGCACCAACTCGGGCCTGGGTCAACGCATCGTCGTCAGCATGGCCCGGGCGCTGGGCGGCAAGGTCGTCCAGGAACCGGTCGCCAAGGGTACCAAGACGCGGATCGCGTTTCCGGTGTGACGCTCGTCCTGCGTTGAGGACTCACCGCATCAACCGATGCATCGCCCGGTCGAGACCGTCGATGGTCAGCGGGAACATCCGGCCCTCCATCGCCTGTTCGACCAGCCCGATGCTCATGGTCGAGCGCCAATAGGGCTCCGGCACCGGGTTGAGCCAGACCGCCTTCGGATAGGCATCGGTCAGGCGCTTCAGCCAGACCTCGCCGGATTCCTGGTTCCAGTCGGAAATGGCCCCGCCCGGCTGCTTCAGCTCGTACGGGCTCATGCTGGCGTCGCCGACGAAGATCAGTTTCCAGCTGGAATCATACTTATGGATCATGTCCATGACCGGCACGGCATGGGCCGGCCGGAAGGACGCGTGGCGCCACATCCGGTCGTAGGGGCAATTGTGGAAATAGACCTGTTCCAGATGCTTGAACTCGGATTTGACCGCCGAGAACAGCTCCTCGCACAGGCGCACATGATCGTCCATCGAGCCGCCGATATCGAGGCACAGCAGCACCTTCACCGCATTGTGCCGTTCCGGCACCATCTTGAGGTCCAGATAGCCCGCGTTGCGCGCGGTCGCCCCGATCGTGCCCGCCATGTCGAGCTCGCTTGCCGCCCCTTCGCGCGCGAAGCGGCGCAGGCGACGGAGGGCGATCTTGATGTTGCGCGTGCCCAGTTCGACGTCGCCGGCCAGGTTCTTGAATTCGCGCTTGTCCCAGACCTTGACCGCGCGACGGTGCCGGCTTTCGTGCTGGCCGATGCGCACGCCCTCGGGATTATAGCCATAGGCGCCGAACGGCGAGGTGCCGGCGGTGCCGATCCATTTCGAACCGCCCTGGTGGCGGCCCTGCTGTTCGTCCAACCGCTGACGCAGCGTCTCCATCAGCTTGTCCCAGCCGCCCAGCGCCTGGATCTCCGCCTTCTCCTCCTCGCTCAAGTATTTCTCGGCGAGCTTCTTCAGCCATTCGTCGGGCAGGTCGACGGGGGCCGCCGGATCCTCGCCGGCGCCGTCCGGGACCAGGCCCTTGAAACATTGGCCGAACACCTGGTCGAACCGGTCGAGAAAGCGCTCGTCCTTCACCAAGGATGCCCGCGCCAGATAGTAGAAATTCTCGATGCCGTATTCGGCCAGACCCGCCTGCATCGCCGCCTGCAGCGTCAGGAACTCACGCAACGACACCGGCACCCCGGCCGCGCGCAAACGCAGGAAGAAATCGATGAACATCGCTTACACCCTCCCCTCTTCCCCCTCTCCGCCCTTCAGGGGGGAGAGGGTCGGGGTGAGGTGGGTCTCTCCAGCGAAAAACGCCATCGGGAAACAGCCTACCAGCGGCACCACCCACCTCATCCTAAATCCTTCTCCCCCCTGAAGGGCGGAGAAGGACTTTGTCGACATCACCGCGGCTGCCGCCGGTTGAGGAAGGCCAGGCGCTCGAACAGATGCACGTCCTGTTCGTTCTTCAAGAGCGCGCCATGGAGCGGCGGGATCAGCTTGGTCGGGTCCTTGTCGCGCAAGACCTCGGGCGCGATATCCTCGGCCATCAGCAGCTTCAGCCAGTCGAGCAGTTCCGAGGTCGAGGGCTTCTTCTTCAGGCCCTGCACGTCGCGCACCTCGTAGAACACCGTGAGCGCGTCGCGCACCAGATCCTGCTTGATGCCCGGATAATGGACGGCGACGATCGCCTCCATCGTCTCGCGGTCGGGGAAGCGGATATAGTGGAAGAAGCAGCGGCGCAGAAACGCGTCCGGCAGTTCCTTCTCATTGTTCGACGTGATGATGATGATCGGCCGATGCTTCGCCTTGATGGTCTGACGCGTCTCGTAGACGTAGAATTCCATCCGGTCGATTTCGAGCAGCAGATCGTTCGGGAACTCGATATCGGCCTTGTCGATCTCGTCGATCAGCAGCACCGGGGCGACATCGGCCTCGAACGCCTCCCACAGCTTGCCCTTGACGATATAGTTGCCGATGTCCTGGACCTTGGCGTCGCCCAGCTGGCTGTCGCGCAGGCGCGAGACCGCGTCATACTCATAGAGCCCCTGCTGCGCCTTGGTCGTCGATTTGACGTGCCAGGAGATGAGCTTGCGTCCCAAGGCACCGGCGACTTCTTCGGCGAGAATCGTCTTGCCGGTGCCGGGCTCGCCCTTGATCAGCAGCGGGCGGCCGAGGGTGACCGCGGCATTGACCGCGACCTTGAGATCGTCGGTCGCGACATAGGATTGGGTGCCGGTAAATTTCATCAGGCGAGGCTTTCCATCAGGCGCAGCAGCAGTTCGGTCCGCGGTTCGAGCGAAGAATAGAGCAGATGCTCGTGGCTCGCATGGGCGCCGGCGCCGCAGACGCCCAACCCGTCCAACGTCGGCACGCCTTTGGCCGCGGTGAAATTGCCGTCGCTGCCGCCGCCGGTCGAAACCTCGGGCAGGTCGAAACCCATGTCGCGGGCGATTGCCGAGGCTTGGTCGTAGAGCATGGCGACGCCGTCATCGCGCTCATAGGCCGGCCGGTTGATGCCGCCCTCGATCTCCAGGCGGATGTCTGCACCGACCGGCATCAGGCCGTACACCTTGGCCTCGATCTCCGCCGCGGCCGCCGCATCCGGACAGCGGAAATCGACCTCGGCCGTGGCCTTGTCGGGAATGACGTTGGCAAAGCCGTGATGGCCGGCGCTGACCACGCCGACATTGACGGTGATGCCGCGGGCATAGTCGGTCAGATCCTCCAGCACCAGGATCTGGCGGGCCAGCTCGCGCATGGCGTTGCGGCCCTGCTCATGGTTGGTGCCGGCATGGGACGAGACGCCGTGGGCGGTCACGACGAAGCGGCCGACCGCCTTGCGGGCGGTGACGCAGCAATTGATCTTGCCGCCGACATTGCGCCCCGGCTCCATCACCAGCGCGTATTTGGCGCGTGCGGCCTCGGCCTCGATCAGCGTGCGCGAGGTGCCGCTGCCGACCTCTTCATCCGAGACGAACAGAAAGCGCACCGGCAGCGCCGTGCGGCGACCGGTACGAATCAAGTGGCGATAGGCGTAGTAAGCGAGATAGGCGCCGCCCTTCATGTCGTAGATGCCGGGGCCGAACACCTTGTCGCCCTCGCGCGTCACCGGCCGGCGCTCCAGCGTGCCGTGCTGCCAGACCGTGTCCATGTGGCAGACGACCAGGATGCCCTTGTCGCCGGGATCGCCCCACGGCGCCTGGAACAAGAGATGATCGCCGAAGCCGTCGCGGCCCGGCACCCGGGTGACATGGGCGTCGAGATCGGCGAATTGCCGCTCGATCAGGTGCGACAGGCCGTTGACCGCGGCACCGTCGGTCGACGGGGTCTCGATTTCGACCCATTCGCGAATGCCGTCGAGGATTTCCGCCGCGTCGATCCGCGGCTGGTTGCTGAGATTCCGCCCGTCCATCTCGTCTTCCGACCTTGTTTGGACTCTAATGATGAGAGACCTTACGGGTTTTCGCCGGACGAGACCATGGGGTGTAGCGGGCCGATCGTGCGGCGGTTTCGAACCTGCCGCCCCACGATCGGTCCCGGATCAGAAATCCTTGCCGTAGGCAGGATCATAGGGGCCGGCCAGAATGCCGCGGCCCTTGGTGTTGAGCGCTTGCCGGTTCGCCTGATCCGCCAACGGGATGTAGCTGGGGGCCGCCTTTTCGATCGCAGCGGCGACGGCCGCGACGAGCAGAGTGGCGAGCGGGTTGCCGCTGTTCTGCGCCCGGGGCGAATATTCCGTGTGGACCGTCTCGTCCCACAGGACCGCCCCGGTCTTGCCGCTCTTCAGCGTGTAATGCACATCCACCACCGTCGTGGTCGACAGGATGACGTAGCGCGATTCCCAATGCTCGATGCTGGCATAGAGTACCGCGTCGGCACCGAACAGACCGGCAACCCGCACCGGATCGGCGCCGGCGACCAGGTCGGCATCGCCCAGACCGCCGTCTTCCATGGTGTGCTTCACCATATTGACCGGGAAGACGTAATAGCCGCGCTCGGCCAGCGGCTGAGACAGGCTGACCAGGAAATTATCCGGGGCCGTCACTTCGGTGCTCTTGTTGACGACCGGCACGATCAGGATCGAGCGGGGTGCCGCCGCACGGAAGTCGGCATAGTCCTTTTGTGCCGGAGGATGGGCGCAAGCAGCGAGGCCGGCAACCGAGAGAAGCAGCGTGAAAACGCGGAGAAAGCGCATGGGCGTGAACTCTAGGAAACGGGTGCGGCGGGAGGCGCGGCGACCGGCGCGGCGGGAGACGCCCCTGCCGCGACGGGCTTCTTGGCGTTGCGGGCGTTGTCGATCGCCTTGTCCATGAAGGCGCTCGATTCGGGCCATGCCTGCTTCTCGCGCTGGAACAGTTGGATCGCCTTGTCGGTATCGCCATGGGACTGCGCGATATAGCCATATTCGGCGAACAGGCCCGGCGGGGTCTTCTTGCCCTTGGTATCCGCCAAGCTCACGTCGCCCAGCGCCTTTTCGTAGTCCGGCTCCGCCGTCGGATTGGCGTAGTAGCTGTAGAGCGACTGCTGATAATCGCCCCAGTAATATTTCGGCCCGGTGCCCTGCTGGCAGCCGGCCAGAAGCACGACCGCGAGTGGTGCGATATACTTGAATGAGCGCATGTTGTTCAGTCCGGAAGGTTGATGGTCTTCGTCATGTCGCCGCCGAGATAGACGGTCTCGGCATAGACGGTGCGGGCCCCGTCGCGGATTTCGACGCGATGATTGCCGGCCTCGACCGCGAGGGTCCTGGTCTTGCCGTCATAGCCAGCCGCAGGGCCGACCACGGCACCATCCAGCGTCAGGATGGCGGTCGGAGAAGCGTTGACGAATTGCAGATGCGGACACTCGTCGACCGTATCGACCGAGGTCACGGGGGCGGTGCAGCCGGCGATCGCAAGCGCCAGCAGCGTTGCAGCGGATTGGATGCGCATCACGGGGCCCTACCATCGACGACGAACAGCTTGTCCCGACCGGTCGCGGGCACGGCACCGCCGGTGATCCGCGCGATCGAGCCTTCATTGGTCTCATCGGTACCGAATTGACCTTCGACGGTCATTTGGGCGACCTCGGTCGGCGGCAAATCGATGTCGAAGCCGCTCTGCGTGCTGCGAACGGTCTCGGTCGCCCGCATGATTTTCAGCGTATCGCCGATCTTCACGCCCTGGCGTTCGCCGCCCGAGAGATAGATGCGGCTGCCGTCGACCTTGAGGATGTCGCTCTTCCACGGCCGCTCTTCGAGCTTGGTGACGAGGCGGCCCAGGACGTCCGATATGGCGGCGCCGATCGCGCGGTCGTTCAGCGTCGAGTCGTAACCGGCCTGATTGCCGAACCCCATGACGTTGCCGGCTTCAACCGAGGCCTGCCCGGCGCCCGTCGCCGAGAAGAAGGCATGGCCGGTCTTGACGTCGACGAGCCGGATCTCGACCTTGGCACGCGCGGTCTGCTTCTTGGTGCCGCTGAGAAAGCCGTTCTCGCCTTCGATCGACCGGCCGAATTCAGTCAGCGAGCCGACGATCAGCGTATCGACACCGACGATATTGCCCTGGACGCCGCTCAGCATCTGCTCGTTCTTGGCCAGATTGATGTCGGGCCGTTCGAACACCAGGAAGCGGCCGGAATCGATCAGACGCGCGCTCAGCATGTCGGTGGTCTGCTTGCCCAGCGGATCGATCTGATCGCCGGTCAGCAATGCCTTGCCATAGAGCGTTTCATTGGTGAAACGACCGACCGCAATTTTACGTTTATAGGTCTTGACCGCTGGCGGCGCGATCGCCGCGACGACCGGTTGTGGAGCCTGAACTACCTGCGGCGGGGCCGGCGGGGTCACACAAGCGGAAAGGCTGAAGATAGAAACCGTTGCAGTTACAAGAAAAGTGCGACCGGGATAGATAAAATTCTTTGTAACAACCATAGAAACCTCAACGTCCTTCGGTTGAGAATCTTCGTAGTCGCTCGTTGAATTTATATCAACAGCCGAATAGCGCCACCCGCGGAGAATTCAAAAAAGAAAACCTGCGCGTGTCGCCACGGCCGCATGGCAGTGCCAGCCCCCTTGCCTTGGACCTCGCTCGACAACCATGATCCGGCAGGCAGGGACGCGTATCAGAGGCGGATGATGACGGAAGAAAACGCGGGCGATCCCGACAAGCGCAAGGCGCCGCATTTCAATCCCGGCCCTTGGATGGGTACCAACGGGCCGACGCGGCTCAAACCCAAGCCGGCGGCGCCCCAGCGTCCGGCGCACCCGAGCGATCTGGTCGTGGCCGCCGGGCATCTGGTCGTTCCGGACTTCTTCGCCGAGGCGCCGGCGATGCGGGCCGCGATCGACGCGCATTTCGCCAACCCCGCCGCCCATGGCGCCGATACCCACCAGATCTGGAATTACTGGCACGTGCCGGATCTCTACACCTATCTGCGCACCCTGCCGCGCAAGGTGATCCCGCTGCCGCTGATGAACGGCTTTTTCAATCACCTCACGGCCTGGACGCGCACGAACCTCGGCTGCGTCCCGTCCGACGCCTATCTGTCGCTCTATGTCGACGGCTGCCGGCAGGAGCTGCACAACGACGCGCTCAACGGCCATTTCGGCTATGTCTATTCGCTGACCCGCTGGCGCGAGCGGCGCTTTTCCGGCGGCGAGACCGTGATCCTGAAACCGAGCGCCCTGGGCCAGTCGATCGCCGGCGGCGCCGCCATGGCCGGATCCGCCTTCTATGACCTGGTGCCGGCCGAGTTCAACCAGCTGCTGGTGTTCGACGACCGCCTGCCCCACGCGGTCCGCCAGGTGAACGGGCTGATGGATCCGCTGGAAGGCCGGCTCGTCATTCACGGCCATCTGAAGCGGGCGGAATAAAACCGCCGTTCGGGTTGTTTACAGAAGAGATCGTCTGCCGGGAGGCTGCCCCATGACCCCGAACCTGAGACTGCTGCTGCCGGTTGCCGCAAGCCTGATCCTGTTGGGCCTGGATGCGACCGCGACCCTGGCGCAATCCGAGCCGCCGGCGGCCAAGCCCGCCCGTCATTGCTTTTCGCTGACCCGCTGGAACGGCGGCTGGCGCGCGCCCACGAAGGACGTGCTGTACCTGGGCGTCGACAATACCGATGTCTATCGCCTGGACCTGAACGGCGGCTCCAACCAGTTGCTGATGGGCGACGTGCATCTGATCAACATCGCCCGCGGCGGCGACATGGTCTGCAACCCGATCGACCTCGACCTGTTCGTCTCCGACAATCACGGCTTCAAGACGCCGCTGTTCGTGAAGACGATCACCAAGCTGACGCCCGAAGAAGTGGCGGCCCTGCCGAAGAAGTTTCACCCGTAAACTCTGCACTTGCGCTTCCCCGCCGCCGCCCGGATTGTTTCCGGCGCAGAAACCGGGGAGCCCGCCTGATGACCAGTCTCAGCGATCATAGTGCCGTCGATCTTCGCCGCCTGATCGGCACCAAGGAGATCTCGCCGGTCGAGCTGTTGGACGATTGCCTGGCCCGGATCGAGGCGGTCAATCCGACCGTGAACGCGGTGGTGGCGCTCGATATCGACGGCGCGCGCGGCGCCGCGCGCGAGGCCGAGCGCCAGGTGCTGCGGGGCGAGGATCTGGGTCCGCTCCATGGGTTGCCGGTCGGCATCAAGGATCTGAGCGAGACCAAGGGCCTGCGCTCGACCTGGGGCTCGCTCATTTTCAAGGACCATATCCCGACCCGCGACGAGACCACGGTGGCATCGGTGCGCAAGGCCGGCGGCATCATTTTCGCCAAGACCAACACGCCGGAATTCGGCGCCGGCGCCAACACGCGCAACGGCGTCTATGGCGCCACCGGCAACCCGTTCGCGCCGCACCTGACCTCGGCCGGCTCGTCCGGCGGCTCGGCGGCGGCGCTGGCGGCCGGCATGATGCCGCTCGCGACCGGGTCGGACATGGGCGGCAGCCTGCGCACGCCCGCGGCCTTTTGCGGCGTGGTCGGTTTTCGCCCCTCGCCGGGATTGATCCCGTCCGACCGGCGGCTGTTGGGCTACTCGCCCCTCTCGGTCGACGGGCCGATGGGCCGCAGCGTCGCCGACACGGCCCTGCTGCTGTCGGCGATCGCGCGCGAAGACGGCATCGATCCCTTGTCCTATGCCAGCAACCCGCGCGATTTCTTCCCCCTGCCCGAGGTCGATCTGGCCGGCCTCAAGATCGCCGTCTCGGAGGATCTGGGCTTCGCCCCCGTCGACGACGATATCCGCGCGATCTTCCATGAGCGTTGCGGCTTGTTCGCCGACCTGTTCCAAAGCTCGGTCGAGCGCGATCCGGACCTGGGCGATGCCGACCAGACCTTCGCCGTGCTGCGCGCCGAAAGCTTCGAGGCGGGCCAGCGCGCCATGGCCGAGAAGCATCGCGACCTGCTGCAGCTGCCGGTGCGCGCCAATCTGGAGCAGGCCCAGGGCTTCAGCCTGGCCGACCATGCCCGCGCCCATGTCGAACAGACCCGGCTCTATCGCCGGTTCCAGACCCTGTTCAACGACGTCGACCTGCTGATCTGCCCGACCGGGGCGGTGAGCCCCTTCCCCCATGCCGAATGGCACCCGACCGAGATCAACGGCGCGGCGCTCAAGCATTACTTTCACTGGATCGCGCTGACCTATGGCCTGACGCTAACCGGCCATCCGATCGTGGCGCTGCCGTGCGGTGTCGATCACAAGGGCCTGCCGTTCGGCATCCAGATCGTGGGCAAGCGCCGCGGCGACGCCCAGGTGCTGGCGGCGGCGCTGGCGATCGAGCGGGCGTTCGCGACCCGGCCGAAACTGGCGCGCCCGGTGCCGGATCTGACGGCGCTGGGTCGCCGGGCATGAGCCATCCGAACGAGGCGCTGATCGGTGTTGCCGGCGGCCGCGCGCTGCTGGACACGCCGGCCCTGCTGATCGAGCGGCCCGCGCTCTTGCGCAACATCGCCCGCATGGCCGAATTCGCCGCCACGCGCAAAATCGGCCTGCGTCCGCACAGCAAGACCCACAAGTCGATCGAAATCGCCCGGCTGCAGGTCGCGGCCGGGGCACTGGGTGTCTGCTGCGTGACACTCGGCGAGGCGGAGATCATGGTCGGCGCCGGCATCCCGGGCGTGCTGATCACCTCGCCCGCGGTGACACCCAGCAAGATCGCCCGCCTGATCAAACTCGCGGGCACCGCCGGTCCCGGCGGGGTGATGGTCGTGGTCGATCACCCGCGCAACATCGCCGAGCTGGACGAGGCGGCGGCGGCGCTCGACCATCCGTTGGACGTGCTGGTCGATTACGGCGCCGGCTATAACCGCACCGGGGCCGAGAGCCATGCCGCGCTCTTGGCGCTGGCACTATTGGTCGGCGACGCGCCCAACCTGCGCCTGCGCGGGATGCAATCCTATGCCGGCAATCTGCAGCATATCCCGGAGCGCGCCCGGCGCACGGAAGCCGCCGCGGAGCTCCGCCACACCGTCGCCCATCTGGTCGAGGCCGCCCACGGCCAGGGCACGCCGTTCGAGATCGTCACCGGTGCCGGCACCGGTACCCATGACCTCGACCCGGACGGCCATGTCTTCACCGAGCTGCAGGCGGGTTCCTATGTCTTCATGGATGTGGACTATCGCAACGCGCTCAGCGACGGGCTGAACAGCCCGCCGTTCGAGGTGGCGCTGCTGGTGCAGACCGCGGTGGTCAGCACCAATGTCGCGGGCTGGGTCACGACCGACGGCGGCATCAAATGCTTCGCAACCGACGGCCCCTTGCCCGAGGTGGCATCCGGCGTCGATCCGGCCAGCCGCTACCAGCTGTTCGGCGACGAGCACTGCAAGCTGTTCCCGGTCGGGCCGCGACCGGGTTTGGGCGCCCGGATCGAACTGGTGACACCCCATTGCGACCCAACCGTCAACCTGCACGACGTCTACCACGTCATGGAAGGCGACACGCTGGTCGCGATCTGGACCGTGGATGGGCGGGGGAAACGCTAGGAAAAGCCGTCATTCCCGCGCAGGCGGGGAATGGCGAGAGTATTGTGTCATGATTCCTGTGACTTTTTTGCCGTGACCTCGGCGCATCTCCCGCCTCGCGGCCTGCCCGCGCTTTTGCCCGGGAAAATGGCGGCGTAAGCTGTTGGATCGGTTCGTTTTCGGACGCACCGTTCCCATCCCCTATTGCCGTCCCTCGAGCCCATGGACGTCTATCTGCCCATCGCCGCGGTTACCCAGGATGTTTTCGTCCTGTTGGCGCTCGGCCTGTGCGTGGGCTTCATTTCGGGGATTTTCGGCGTCGGCGGCGGCTTTCTGCTGACGCCGCTCCTGATCTTCATCGGCGTGCCCCAGGCGGTCGCGGTCGCAAGCTCGGCCAACCAGCTGGTCGGCGCGTCGCTGTCGGGCGTGCTGACCCACTGGAAGCGCGGCAACGTCGATTTCAAGATGGGCGCGGTGCTGAGCGCCGGCGGCTTCGTCGGATCCGCCGCCGGTGTCGCGCTGTTCACGCTGTTGCGGCGGCTGGGCCAGATCGACCTGGTGATCAGCCTGAGCTATGTGCTGCTGCTGGGCACGCTCGGCACGCTGATGATGATCGAGAGCGTCGGCGCCATCGTGCGGGCGCGCCAGCCAGGCGCGCGGCGGCGCCGGCTGCATCAGCACACCTGGTTCCACGGGCTGCCGTTCAAGGTCCGCTTCCGCCGGTCGAAGCTCTATATCAGCGCGCTCCTGCCGCTGGGCCTGGGCTTCGGCATCGGCGTGCTCTCGGCGATCCTCGGCATCGGCGGCGGCTTTCTGATCGTGCCGGCGATGATCTATGTGCTGGGCATGCCGACCAGCGTCGTGCCCGGGACCTCGCTGCTGCAGACCGTGTTCATCGCCGCCAGCGTCACCGTGCTGCAGGCGCTGACCAATCAGACGGTCGATGCGCTCTTGGCGCTCATCATGCTGCTGGGCGGCGTCGTCGGCGTGCAATATGGCGCGCGCTACGGCGCCAAGCTCAGGGGCGAATATCTGCGCGTGCTGCTGGCGCTCTTGATCCTGGCGGTCGGCGCCAAGCTGCTGGTCGATCTGACCGTGCCGCCCACGTCGCGCTATTCGATCGTGGTGCGCGAATGATCCGGCGGCTGGCGCCGGCGCTCGTCGCCCTCATGCTGCTGGCGCTGCCCGGTGCCGCCCGGGCGCAGCAGCTGGTGGCGGACCTGACCAGCCATCTGGTCGCGATCACCACCGGCTTCACCGGCACCTCGGTCGTGCTGTTCGGCGCGATCGAGGGCGGCGGCGACATCGTCGTGGTCGTGCGCGGGCCGGAGGGCGAGACCGTGGTCCGGCGCAAGAGCCGCGTCGCCGGCATCTGGCTCAATACCCGCAGCGTCGCCTTCGCCAATGTGCCGAGCTTCTATGCCGTGCTGGCGAACAAGCCGGTCGGCGATATCGTGCCGGCCAACCTGCGTCAGGTCCACGAGATCGGCATCGACAATCTGAAACTCAACCCGGCCGAGAAGGCCAACGCGGCCGACATCGCCGAGTTCCGCACGGCATTGATCGAGGAGCAGCAGCGCGGCGGCTTCTATGACAAGCAGCCGGGCACGGTCAATTTCCTCGGCGACAAGCTGTTCCGGGCCAGCCTGGATTTCCCGGCGACGGTGCCGACCGGCACCTATTCGATCCAGGTGTTTCTGGTGCGCAAGGGCGACATCGTGGCGGCCCAGACCACGCCGCTGATCATTTCCCAGACCGGGCTCGAGGCCGACATCAACGACTTCGCCCAGAACCGGTCGCTGCTTTACGGGCTCGTTGCGGTCGCCATGGCGGCGATGGCAGGATGGGGCGCCACTTTCATGTTCCGAAACGCCTGAGCCCCATGGTCGAGCCCGCCGCCGCACCGCACGAGCGCGTCTTTCTGGTTGTCGTCGACGACAGCCCGGAGCTGCGCGTGGCGTTGCGCTATGCGGCCTTGCGTGCCCGCCGCACCGGCGGCCGCGTGGCGCTGCTCCATGTCATGGCGCCGCCGGATCGCCAGACCTGGATGGCCCTCGAAAGCCTGATGCGCGAAGAATCGCGAGCCGAAGCCGAGGAACTGGTCGGCCGCCATGCCGACACGGTCGCGGCGCTCACCGGCACCACGCCGGTCATCCATATCCGCGAAGGGCTGATCCATGACGAGCTGCTGGCGCTGATCGACGAGGACCCGACCATCTCGATCCTGGTGCTGGCCGCCGCCATCAGCGATACCGGCCCCGGCCCGCTGATCTCGGCGCTGTCGAGCAAGCTGATCGGCCGGCTGCGCGTGCCGCTGACCATCGTGCCCGGCAGCCTGACCGATCTCCAGATCGACATCCTGACCTGACCTCGGCCATGCATCCGGGCCTGAGGATCATCGTCGGCGGCCTGGTCGCGGGCCTGGTCGATATCGGCGCCGCGGCACTGATCAATAAGGTCGACCCGATCATCATCCTGCGCGCCATCGCCACCGGCGTCGAAGGCCGTGCCGCCTTCAAGGGCGGCTGGCAGTCGGCGCTGCTGGGCCTGGGGCTGCAATGTGCCATGTCGATCATCATCGCCGCGCTGTTCGTCGGCGCCGTCGGCCGATTCCGGGCGCTCAGGCGCCGCTGGGTCCTGGCCGGGCTCGCCGCCGGACCGGTCATCTTCACCGTGATGGAATTCGCAGTCGTGCCGCTATCGCGCGCCTGGCCGAAAGCGCATTTCACCCCGGTCACCATCGTGCCCAACCTGGCGGCCATGATGCTGTTTGGCCTGATCATCTCGTTCTTCACGCGGACGAAGCGCTAGGACGCCAATAGTTTCTGCAGCGGGTCCCAGTAGTTGGCATACCAGCCGGCCGCCAGATGGTCGGCGGCGCCGACCGGGAAGCCGGTATGGTCGAAGATGATCTTCGCACCCGATCCGTGATCGACGATCTCGAACCGGGCGATCGAATAGATCCCCGGGTTCCAGCTGGCGGCCCGCCAGGCTTGGACGATCAGGCCGTCCGGAACGATCTCGATCTGCCGGCCGGTGACGTACCCGCCGAACAGCACGAACGCGCCGCCGACATGCGGGCTGATCTCCGCCGGCTTCGGCGCCTGCTTCATGGTTTGCAGCACGCCGCTCAATGCAATGACCTTGTCGAATTGCCGGGCGTCGATCAACGCGCTGAACAGAAGCTTGCGGCTGGCGGTGAACAACGGCTCCTGATGGATCGATTCCGCGGCATGGGAGATCCCGTCCTCAGGCGCCGCCTGTCCGCCGGATGGCCGCGCTGCCAGACCGGCCGCGACGAGGGCGCCGGCGGTGATCATTTGACGTCGGGTTGAAAGCGCGTGCATGCCGCGGTCCTCCAGACTGGATGTCCGGCGCATCATGCCACGAAGCCGGCCCTCATGGCATCGGCCCCGCCGTCTCCTGCAGCAACCAAGCGCCGAATACGTCGAGCGGCCGGGTCCGCGGCCCATGGACCAGATACCAGGCCGTGCCGGGCCGCCAGGGCGGGCGGTCGTCGAGCAGCACCAACTTGCCCTCGCGCAGCGCCGGCTCGATCAGATGCCGATCGACCAGCGCCACGCCCAGGCCGTTCAGGGCCGCCTGGATCACCAGCCCATCATCGGCGAGGCTGAGGCGCCGGCGCGGCTTGAGCGGCCGGCCCATGGCGGCGGACCAGCCGTCCCAGAGATCCGGCGCCGTCTCCGCCGTCAGCAAGGTGGCGCCATCCAGGGGCGTCTCGGCCGGCAGCGGCAGCGCGGGGCTGGCGACCGGCACCAACGTCTCGGTGAACAGATAGACGCAGGCGAGATCGCCCCAGCCGGCGCGGCCCTGGCGGATCGCGGCATCGGCGCCGTCCATGCCGGCGACGGCCCGGCGGCTGGCGTTCAGGATCGCGAGTTCGATCCGCGGCTCCGCCGCCTCGAACCGGCCGAGGCGCGGCAGCAGCCAGAATGTCGCAAAACTGGCCGGGACCGCGCAGGCGAGCCGCGCGCGGTCGTCGGGCGGCACCAGCCGGCGCGTCGCCGCCGCGATCGCCTCGAACGCGGCTTTCAGCGCCGGCGCATAGTCGCGGCCGGCCGCGGTCAGCACCAGCGCCTGGGGCCGGCGCTCGAACAGGGCCAGGCCCAGCCGCGCCTCGAGCGCCTTGACCTGCTGACTGACCGCGCCCGGCGTCACGCCCAGCTCGTCGGCCGCCGCGACGAAGCTCTGGCACCGCGCCGCGGCCTCGAACGCGCGCAAGCCGCCGAGCGGCGGCAGAGCGTTAGAAAAACTCATGCTCTGACCGGCAGAAATCCTGGTTTGCGCGCTGCGGCATTTCCAGACACCCTCGTTTCATGAGCCTTTCAGCCAAATCGAGCATCAGCGAAACTGTGGCTCCGGTCAAACCCTGGGCCCCGATCGGCTTCGCGCTGCTGTGCCTGTGCTGGGGCGCCACCTGGTTGCCGCTGAAGCATGGCGTGGCCGAACTGCCGCCACTGCTGTTCGTCGCCAGCCGCTTTCTGGCCGGCGGGCCGGTGCTATGGGTTGCCGCCGGCTGTCCGCGTCCGCCGGGGCCGCGCCCGCTCGCGACCGGCGCCGGGCTGATGATCGCCGCCAACTACGGCCTGATGGGTTGGGGTGCGGCCCGCGTGCCGTCGGGCCTGGCGGCGACGGTGAATTTCGCGACCGTACCGCTGGCGGTGCTGATTTTCGCCGGTCGCCGCCCCCGCCGGTCCCAAGTGGCGGCACTGATCCTGGGCGCTGCCGGCTTGACGCTGCTGGGCCTCGCGTCCGACCCGCGATTGGGCGCCGCCCCCACCGGCCTGGGCGCGATCGCCCTGGGCGCTGCCTGCTACGGCCTGGGCACGGTCCGGATGAAAGCCTTGTCCACGACCCTGTCTCCGGTCGGCATGGCCGCCTGGCACAGCCTGGTCGGCGGCGCCTTGCTGTTGGGGCTATCCGCGCTGCTGGAGCCTTGGCGACCCGACCTGTGGGAACGATTCCTGGCGCCGGCGGCGCTCGCGAACTGGGCGCTGCTGGTGCTGCTCAGCACGATCGTGGGCTTTACGCTTTATCTGGCGCTGCTGCGGCACTGGTCGGCGACGTCCGTCGCCAGCTACGCCTATGTCTGCCCGGTCATCGCCCTCGTGCTGGGCGTCGCGATCGACGGAGAACGGCCGGCGCCGGCGCAATGGGCCGCCAGCCTGATCCTGATCGGCGCGGCCGCACTGGCCCTGGTTTCCATACCGAAGGAGAGCCCATGAGCGACATCACCCTGCGCGACGCCAGCGTCGCCGACATGGCCGCCGTCACCCAGATCTATGCCCATCACGTCCAGACCGGCTATGGCAGCTTCGAGGAGATCCCGCCGTCGGTCGAGGAGATGGTCCGCCGCCTCGACAATGTCCGCGCCCGCGGCCTGCCCTGGCGGCTCGCAGAACTCGACGGGCGGATCGTGGGCTATTGCTACGCCAGCCCGTTTCACGCCCGTTCGGCCTATCGCTTCACGGTGCAGGATTCGATCTATGTCGACGAACGGTATCTGAACAAGGGCATCGGCACGGCCCTGCTGGGCGACGTCATCCGGATCTGCACGGATCTCGGCTATCGCCAGATGATGGCCGGCGTCGGCGACAGCGGCAACGAGGGCTCGTTGCGTCTGCACACGCGCATGGGCTTCCGCACCGTGGGCCAGGCGGTCCATGTCGGCATCAAGTTCGGCCGCTGGCTGGATCTGGTTTATCTGCAGCGGCCGCTGGGTGAAGACCGCGCCGACGTGCCCGTGGGTCCGCCGACGGGCTATCTGCCGCCGGCCGACCAGATGGGACCCTAGAGGCTCAGGACAAGGTTCAGGATTCCGGGCACGGGTGCCGGCGGCCAATGATATAGCGCACGCCCGTGGCACCGATCTTCTCGGCATGGGCGCAGCCGGCTGCCATGGTGAAGACCTGTCCGGCCCGGTAAGGCGTCTCGCGCCCATCGATCGTCAGCGCGATCTCGCCATCCAGCACCAGGCCGCAAACATCGAACGGGTGATCATGTTCGGGCATGACCCTGCCCGGCTCCAGGAACTTCGGATCGCCTTCGACATAGCCTTCTCGTCGCAAGCGCTGGCTGAAGGACTTTGTGTCGACATACAACATTGTACTCATCGTTTACTCCCCATGACGTTTTCTTGACAGCATGCGACCAAGTCGCGTGAAAAGCAATTCACGGTGGTGCGAGCTGGCCAAAGTAGTCGTGCAGTGCAGCGTAAAAGTAATCGTGCACCGCAACGTAAAAGGGTTGACTTGGGCCGCAATCGTCCCAACCTGAGGGGCAGATTTCTTCACCTTCAGACCGACCGGAACGCCATGTTCATCCAGACCGAACAGACCCCCAATCCCGCAACGCTCAAGTTCCTGCCCGGCCGGACCGTGCTGGAGACCGGCACGGCGAATTTCGCCGACCAGGCCTCGGCCGCGCGCTCGCCGCTGGCGACCAAGCTGTTCGGCCTCGACGGCGTCGACGGCGTGTTCCTGGGCTATGACTTCGTCACCGTGACCAAGTCGAACGACCATGACTGGTACGCGCTCAAGCCCTCGATCCTGGGCGCGATCATGGAGGCGTTCACGACCGGCCAGCCGATCATGACACCCGACACGACCGAGGGCGCCAACACCCCGGCCTCGACCGCCGCCGACGGCGACAGAGACTTGGTCGTGCAGATCAAGGAGCTGATCGACACGCGCGTGCGACCGGCCGTGGCGCAGGACGGCGGCGACATCGTGTTCCATAAGTTCGACGACGGCGTCGTCTATCTGGAAATGCACGGTTCCTGCTCGGGCTGCCCGAGCTCGACCGCGACGCTCAAGTCCGGCATCGAGAATATGCTGCGCCATTACATTCCCGAGGTTCAGGAAGTCCGCGCGGTCTGACGGATGGGAACGGGCACGCTGCGCCTGCTCGGCAACCCGGGCTGCGGCTCGGCGATCGTCGAGGCGGCCCTGGCACTGTCCGGACTCGATTACGAGACTGAGATGCTGGAGATCTGGCAGCCGGGCCCCGAGCGGGACCGGCTGTTCCAGTTGAACCCGCTAGGCCAGGTGCCGGTGCTGATCCTGGCCGACGGCAGCGTGATGACCGAGAGTGCCGCCATGGTACTGCATGTCATCGATCTGGCCCCCGATGCCGGCCTCGCCCCCGGCCCGACCGATCCCACCCGTCCGGCCTTTCTGCGCTGGCTCATCTTCCTGGTCGCGTCGATCTACCCGACCTTCACCTATGGCGACGATCCCAGCCGCTACGTCAACGAGCAGGAGGCCCGCGACGAGCTGCGCGCGGTGACCGATGCCGAACGTCAGCGCGCCTGGCGCCAGATCGAAACCGGCATCGAGGGCCCCTGGGTGCTGGGCGAGACGCGCTCGGCCTTGGATCTCTATGTCTGGGTCATGTCGCACTGGCGCCCGCGCCGGCAGTGGTTCACCGACTATTGCCCGAAACTGTCCCGGATTTCCGATGCTGTCGCGGCCGATTCACGGCTGGCGGGTGTGAAAGCCGTCAACTTCCCCGACGCGTAACGGTTTCGTGCTTTCAGTCGGCGCGGCGGTCGTGATAGGGCCATCGGATCCCTCGTCGCCTTCAGGAGCCAAGCCCATGTCCACGATCGACGCGCGCGCCCTCGACGTCCTGTTCCGCGAAGCCCGCACCCACAACGGCTGGCAGGCGAAGCCGGTGCCGGAAAGCCTGCTGCACGAACTGTTCGACCTCGCCAAGATGGCGCCGACCAGCGCCAATTGCAGCCCGATGCGCGTCGTGTTCGTGACCACGCCCGAGGGCAAGGAGCGCCTGAAGCCGGCGCTGGCGCCGGGCAATCTCGACAAGACCATGGCGGCGCCGGTCACTGCGATCATCGCCCAGGACACGCTGTTCTACGAGCATCTGCCGACGCTGTTCCCCCATGCCGACGCCAAATCCTGGTTTGTGGGCAATGACGCGCTGATCCAGGGCACCATGGTGCGCAATGCAACGCTGCAGGGCGCCTATCTGATGCTGGCGGCGCGCGCGGTCGGGCTCGATTGCGGGCCGATGTCCGGCTTCGATCCGGCCAAGCTCAACGCCGAATTCTTCCCGGACGGCCGGTTCCAGGTGAATTTCCTGTGCAACCTCGGCTATGGCGACCCGGCGAAGCTGTTCCCGCGCAGCCCGCGCTTCGCGTTCGAGGATGTCTGCCGGATTGCCTGAACTCGATCTCGCCCGCATCCGCGCCGACACGCCGGCCGCGGCGCGGCGGACCTATCTGCACAATGCCGGGGCGGCGCTGATGCCCGTCCCGGTCGTCGATGCCCAGAAGCGGCATATCGATCTGGAGGCGGAGATCGGCGGCTATGCGGCCGCCGCCGCCGAAGCGCCCCGGCTCGAGGCCGTCTACGGCTCGGTCGCACGCCTGCTGAACGCGGCGCCCGAGGAAATCGCGCTGATGGAGAATGCCACCGTCGCGTGGCAGATGGCGTTCTATGCGCTGCGCTTCGAGCCCGGCGACCGCATCCTCACGGCCGAGGCCGAATATGCCGCGAACTACGTGGCCTATCTGCAGGTGGCGAAGCGCACCGGCGTCGCGATCGACGTCATCCCGAGCGATGGCGACGGCGCGCTCGACCTGGCGGCGCTGGAGCGCATGATCGACGGTCAGGTGAAGCTGATCGCCATCACCTGGGTCCCGACCAACGGCGGGTTGACCAACCCGGCCGCCGCCGTGGGCCGGATCGCCCGCGCCCATGGCATTCCCTATCTGCTCGATGCCTGCCAGGCCGTGGGACAGATGCCGGTCGATGTCGCCGCGATCGGCTGCGACATGCTGGCGGCCACCGGCCGCAAATTCCTGCGCGGCCCCCGCGGCACCGGCTTTCTCTATGTACGCCGGGATCGGCTGCGGCGGCTGGAGCCGCCGATGATCGACCATTTCGCCGCCCCCTGGGTCGCGCGCGATCGCTACGAGCTGCGCGACGACGCCCGGCGGTTCGAGACCTGGGAGAACAATTACGCCGCCCGCGCCGGGCTGGGCGTCGCGGTCGATTACGCGCTCGATCTGGGCCTGGAGGCGATCGAGGTGCGCTGCCGGCTATTGTCCAATCGCCTGCGCGCGGGCCTGGCCGAGATCCCGGGCGTGACGCTGCGCGATCTCGGCCGCAATCCCTCGGCCATCGTCAGCTTCACCATCGAGGGCCATGACGCGGCAGCCGTCGTCGCCGGCGCCGGCCAAGCCGGCATCACCATCGGCGCCTCGCAACCGTCGAGCACGCGGCTCGATGCCGAAGCCCGCCAACTGCCGCCCGTGGTCCGCGCCTCGCCGCACTATTACAACAGCGAGGACGAGATCGACCGGTTGGTCGGGTTTTGTCAGGGGCTCAAATAGATCGACGGCGGCACTACCCCCACCCCAACCCTCCCCGGCAAAATGCGGGAGGGAGCCACATCAACCCTCTTGCCGTTCGCGGGCTGGCGAGCGCGAGCGAGCCGGGTGAGGTTGCCCAAAGCCGAACTCGGTCTCAGCCCATCATCCCCACCGGCAGCACCGTGTCGCTCAGCACCGGATAGTTCGCCCGGGCGTTGAACAGCTGGTAGTGCCACCATTCGTTCCGGTAGAAATCCCAACCGGCCGTGGTCATCAGGCCCATTAGCAGCAGCCGGTTGCGCTGGGCCGCGGCCGAGATCTCCCGATTGCCGTGGTGCGACAGCGGCGTGAAGGCGTCGAAGCCGGTGCCCATGTCGAGCTCGCCCCCGTCCGCATCGATCAGGTTGAGATCGACCGCGGCACCGCGCGAATGGGGCGAGCCGCGGCGCGGGTCGGCCAGGAATTCCGGATCGGGGCGGAAGTTCCACAGCTTCCACTGCGCCTCCGACGGGCGGAACGCGTCGAAAATCTTCAGCCGCAGGCCCTGGACCCCGGCCAGATCGATCGCGCGTTCAAGACATGTCAATGCATCGGGGTGCAAATAGCAGGCAGACCGCGTATAGACCGGCGCGCCCGTGAAATTGTTCGTCGTGGCATAGGCGATGTCGAGGAGGACGTCGTGGGTGGCTTCGGTGATTTCGACCAGCATGTTCCGAGGACCGTTCGGCAGGATATGACCTCTCCCCCTAGCACGGGCCGCCCCTGGTGAGCGAGCGCCTGGGCGCCCTCATCTCCTTCGATTGCTCCGGCGCCAGTTGCTCGGCGGCCGTGCTGGTCGACGGCCGGATCGCCGCCGAACGCTTCGCCGCCATGGAGCGCGGCCAGGCCGAGGCGCTGCTGCCGATGATCCGGGACACTATGGCGGAGGCCGGCGTCGATTGGGCCCGAATCGACGCGATTGCGACCACGGTCGGACCCGGTTCCTTCACCGGCGTGCGCCTGGGCCTGTCGGCCGCGCGCGGCCTGGCGCTGGCCGCCGACCGGCCGATCCTGGCTTTGACCGCATTCGAGGCGCTGGCGGCCGGCTTGGTTCCGGACGGTCGTCCCGTCGCCATCGCGATCGACAGCCGGCGCGGCCCCGTGTTCGCCCAGCGTTTCGATAACGACCTGCACCCGATCGGCGAGCCGGCGCAGATCGAGCCCGATGACCTGGACGCCTGGCTCGGCGCCGGCCCCTGGCGCGTCGCCGGCGACGGCGTCGCCAACCTCACCGACCTGTCGTTCCCGGCCGACATCCTGGTCGAGACCGAGATCCGGCGCATCCGGGCCGGGGACTTGGCCCGCGCGGCCCTGGCGCTGGGCGCTGAGGGCATCGACCGGCTGCCGGCCCACCCGCTCTATCTCAGGGCTCCCGACGTCAGCCAGCCGAAGCCGCGCCCATGAGCGGGCACGCGATGCGCACCGTGGCCCTCGGCCCGGCCGAGATCCGAGTCGCAGCATTGATTCACAAGGAAGCCTTCGGTTTCGAGGCCTGGGACGAGCGTGCCATCGCCGATCTGCTGGCCATGCCCGGCGCCATCGGCCGCCTGGTGGTCGATCCCACGACCGAACCGCCGGAACCCCTGGGCTTCATGCTGGTGTTATTTGTTGCCGAGGATGCGGAATTGCTGACCGTCGCCGTCCGTCCGCGCGCACGCCGCCAAGGTATCGCCACCGCGCTGATGGCCGATTTCTTCCAGCTGGCCCATCAGCGCAAGGCGACCAACGCGTTTCTTGAAGTTGCGGCCGACAATGTCCCGGCACAACGACTCTACGCCCGCCTGGGATTTCTGGTCGAAGGCACGCGGCGAGACTATTACAAGAGACCAGGCAACAAGCGCGTCTCGGCCCATCTGCTTCGACGCCCGATTGCGTAGTGACCGGCAGATCTGCTGGTCTTTCGCACCTGCAATATCCGAACTTTTGGCCCTGAAACTATACGAAACCAACGCATTGTCGCCGATGCGTCACAAAATTTTTGCCGCTCAAGCTTTGCTTTGAGCGAAACACCATAGAAAAGCATTGAAGAGTTATTGCTTTACGTCAGCCGCCAACCTATCTTGCCCGGCGCGAATTACCTTGGGGCAAGAAAGCATGATTGAAGAAGCCGAGGCCGTGGATTTGCTGGGTCTTACGACCGAGATCGTGGCGGCACATGTTTCCAATAATCAAGTGTCCGTCGAAGAATTGCCGGTCTTGATCAGCCAGGTCTACCGCTCGCTGTCCTCGATGGGCAGCGCGCCGGAACCGGTCGCAGAGAAGCCGCAGCCGGCCGTTTCGGTGAAAAGGTCGGTTCATCCCGACTACATCATCTGCCTGGAAGACGGGAAGAAGTTGAAGATGCTGAAGCGGCATCTGAAGACTTCCTACAACATGACGCCCGAGGAATATCGCGAGCGTTGGGCGCTGCCGCCGGATTACCCGATGGTCGCCCCGAACTACGCGCTGCAGCGCAGCAAGCTCGCCAAGGAAATCGGTCTCGGCACGCGCGCGCGCCGCGACGACGCCTAAGACGAGACGGCCGGCCTCGCGGGCCCGTTGCCCCGAGGCCGGCGCATTCGCGCCATCCTCGATTGGCCGTAGGCTCGCGGCCTCGGTTTCGATATAGTTTCCCCGTGAGGGAAGACGGATGGCGGATGTGGCAATGGTTTCGCGCCTAGAGCAGGTCTGTATCGACAAAGGGCTGAAGATGACCGACCAGCGTCGGGTCATCGCGCGCGTCCTGTCCGAAGCCGACGATCACCCGGATGTCGAGGCGGTCTATCGCCGTGCCACCGTGGTCGATCCCAAGATTTCCATCGCAACGGTCTATCGGACGGTGCGGCTGTTCGAAGAGGCCAATATTCTGGAGCGCCATGATTTCGGCGACGGCCGGGCGCGCTATGAGGAGCGGCCGGCCGACCATCATGATCATCTGATCGACGTGCAGTCGGGCCGCGTCATCGAATTCCAGAATGCCGTGATCGAAGAGCTGCAGCATCGGGTTGCCAACGAGTTGGGCTACAAGCTGGTCGGCCATCGACTGGAGCTGTACGCCGTTCCGCTCGAACGCAAGCCGGGCTGAAGCCCGGGCGCCCGAGTGACCAGACTAGCGACCCATGGCTTGAGCCTCGTCAGGCTCGTCCTCTATCTCGCCCTGACCGCCACGGCCCTGCCGGTTCAGGCGATGGCGCTCGCCTTCGGCTGGCCGCGCGTCGCGGTGCAGCTGCCGCTTGTCTATCATCGCCTGGTCTGCCGGGTGCTGGGCCTCAGCGTGCGCAAATGCGGCAAGATCTCGACCGCCCGGCCGACCCTGTTCGTGTCGAACCACGCATCCTACCTGGATGTCGAGGTGCTGGGCGCCGTCATCCCGGGCTCGTTCGTCGCCAAGAGCGAGGTCAAGAACTGGCCGGTGTTCGGCGTGCTGGCACAATTGCAGCGCACCGTGTTCGTCGATCGCCGCGTGCGCAGTTCGGCCCAGCAGCGCGACAGCCTGACCGGCCGGCTGCAGGCGGGCGACAGCCTGATCCTGTTTCCGGAAGGAACCAGCAACGACGGCAACCGCCTGCGCCCGTTCAAAAGTGCCTTGTTCAGTGCCGCCGAGATCCGGGTGAACGATGCCGCCCTGGTGGTGCAGCCGGTGACCATCGCGTATGTGCGCTTGAACGGCACGCCGATCGGGCGCCATATGCGACCCTATTTCGCCTGGTATGGCGATATGGCGCTCGCCAACCATCTCTGGTGTCTCGCAGGCCTCGGCAAGACCGAAATCCTGGTCGAGTTCCACGAGCCGGTCACAGTCGAGGCCCTGGGCTCGCGCAAGCGGCTCGCCGAACATTGTGAACGCGTCATCGCCGACGCGCTCGCCCGCGCCAACAGCGGCCGGAACGCCGAGACCGTTCTGGCCGATGCCGCCTGATCAGAATCGATAGGACCCGAGGTCCCGTGACCAAGAAGCTCTATATCAAGACCTACGGCTGCCAGATGAACGTCTATGATTCGGCCCGCATGGCCGATGTCCTGGCGCCCTTGGGCTATGCCCCGTCCGACACGCCCGACGGCGCCGACATGGTCATCCTCAACACCTGCCATATCCGCGAAAAGGCAGAGGAGAAGGTGTTCTCGGAATTGGGCCGGCTGAAGCCGCTGAAATCGGCCAAGGGCGACGGCGACATGATCATCGCGGTCGCCGGTTGCGTGGCCCAGGCCGAGGGTGCCGAGATCATGCGCCGCGCGCCCTATGTCGATATCGTGCTGGGGCCGCAGACCTATCATCGCCTGCCCGAGATGGTGGCGCGTGCCGCCCGCGCCGCCCCCGGTCCCGACGGCAAAGGCAGGGGCATCCTCGACACCGATTTCCCGGCCGAGGCCAAGTTCGATTTCCTGCCGGCCGAAAGCGTGGCCCCCGGCGTCTCGGCCTTCCTGTCGATCCAGGAGGGCTGCGACAAGTTCTGCACCTTCTGCGTCGTGCCCTATACGCGCGGGGCGGAATATTCGCGACCGGTCGAGAGCGTGATGGTCGAGGCGCGCCGCCTGGTCGCCGGCGGGGCGCGCGAGCTCAACCTGCTGGGCCAGAACGTCAATGCCTATCATGGCGCCGCACCCGACGGCGGCAGCTGGGGCCTGGCGAAGCTCGCCTATGCGCTGGCCGAGATCCCGGGGCTGGAGCGCATCCGCTACACGACCTCGCACCCGCGCGACGTCGACGAGGCTCTGATCCGCGCCCATGGCGATCTGCCGCAGCTGATGCCGTTCCTGCATCTGCCGGTCCAGTCCGGCAGCGACCGGATCCTGGAGGCGATGAACCGCAAGCATACGGCGGCCCATTACCGGGGGCTGATCGACCGGTTCCGCGCGGCCCGTCCCGACATCGTGTTCTCGTCCGACTTCATCGTGGGCTTCCCCGGCGAGCGCGACGAGGATTTCCGGGCGACCATGGATCTGGTCGAGGAGGTGGGCTTCGTCCAGGCCTTCTCGTTCCGCTATTCGCCACGTCCCGGCACGCCCGCCGCCACTATCGAGGACAAGGTGCCGGATGCGGTCGCCCAGGCCCGTCTCCTGGAATTGCAGGACGTGCTGGAGCGCCGGCAACGCGCTTTCTTCGCCGGCATGATCGGCCGGACCTTGGACGTGCTGTTCGAGAAGCCCGGCCGCCACGACGGCCAGCTGATCGGCCGCAGCCCCTATCTGCAGGGCGTGCACGCACTGGCCCATCCGCGCCTGATCGGCACGATCCACCCGGTACGGATCACGGACGCGACGCTGCAGAGCCTGGGCGGCGAGCTGGTACTGGTCGGCGATGACACGGCGAATGCCGCAGACGAATCGGCGAACGCCGCATGAGCCCCGCCCAGCCGGCCCAGATGATGAGTTTCGACGATAATTCGCTGCTGGCCCATCTGGTCGGCGAGCACGACCAGAATCTGACCCGGGTCGAACGGCGCCTGGGCGTACGCTTGGTCGCACGCGGCAACCAGATCTCGATCGACGGCCCCGCCGGATCGGTCGAGCAGGCCCGCATCGTGCTGTCGACGCTGTATGACCGGCTGCGCCGCGGCATGGACCTGGACGAGGGCGAGATCGACGCGGTGCTGCGCATCGCGCCGTCGAAGCATGTCGAGACCCGTGTCGCCGAGGCGCCCCTGCCGCTGTGGCAGGATCAGGCGCCGCTCAAGACCCGCAAGCGCCAGATCAATGCCCGCTCGGTCACCCAGCGCACCTATATCCAGGCGCTGCGCGACCATGACCTGGTGTTCGGTCTCGGCCCCGCCGGCACCGGCAAGACCTATCTGGCGGTCGCGGCCGCGGTCGATATGCTGATGAGCGGCCAGGTCCAGCGCATCATCCTGTCGCGCCCCGCGGTCGAGGCCGGCGAGCGCCTGGGCTTCCTGCCGGGCGACCTCAAGGACAAGGTCGATCCTTATCTCCGCCCGCTCTATGACGCGCTCAATGATATGCTGCCGGCCGACCAGATCGCGAAGCGCCTGGAAAAGGGCGATATCGAGGTGGCGCCGCTCGCCTTCATGCGCGGCCGCACGCTCGCCCACGCCTTCGTCATCCTGGACGAGGCGCAGAACACGACGCCCGTGCAGATGAAGATGTTCCTGACGCGGCTGGGCGAAGGCTCGCGCATGGCGGTGACCGGGGACCTGACCCAGATCGACCTGCCGCGCGGCACGCAATCGGGCCTGAAAGACGCGCTCGATACGCTGGACGGGGTCGAAGGGGTGGCGACCGTGCGCTTCGGCGAGGATGACGTGGTGCGCCATCCCATGGTGCAGCGCATCGTCCATGCCTATAACGCCCGCGATCGCCAACGCACGGCGGCACGCGACGCAGAAGCCGCGGAGACGGACCCGACGCCATGAGCGACGCCCCCATCACCGTCTCGGTCGAGGCGGAGAGCTGGCACCGGGCCCTGCCCGACACGGAAACCTGGATAGCCTCCCTCGCCCGCCGCACCCTGGAAGCCGCCTGCCCCGGCATCGGGCCGGCCGGGATCAGCATTCTTCTGACCGACGATGCGGCGATCCACACGCTCAATCGGACCTGGCGGGGCAAGGACAGCCCGACCAACGTATTGTCGTTTCCGGCGACGGAAACCGCCGAGGGCGCGCTGCCGGAACCGGAATTCGACGGCGTCCCGCTCGAATTGGGCGACATCGCCCTTGCGTATGAGACCTGCGAGCGCGAATCTGAGACCCAGGGCAAGCGGTTCGCCGACCATGTGGCCCATCTGGTCCTGCATGGCGTGCTGCATCTGTTGGGCTACGATCACCTGGACGATGACCAGGCCCTGCGGATGGAAGCGCTGGAGATCCGCATCCTGGCCGGGCTCGGCATCGCCGATCCCTATGAGAGTGAGCTGGCAGGCGCGATCGATGACTGACGCCTCCTATCCCAAGACGCGCGACGGCGAGCAGCCGAGCCTGTGGGATCGGCTGAAACGATGGACCGGCGGCCCCGCGACCGAAAGCGACGAGGATGCCGAAAGCGCCGCCGCGTTCGACACCCATGAGCGCGCGCTGATCGAGAATGTGCTGAAGCTGCGCGATCTCGCCGCCTGGGACGTGATGGTGCCGCGCGTCGATATCGTCGGCCTCGACATCAAGACGCCGTTCGCCGAAGTGGTGCAGCTGCTGATCGACGAGGGCCATTCGCGCCTGCCGGTCTATGAGGATGATCTCGACCACATCGTCGGCATGGTCCATGTCAAGGACGTGCTGGGCTTCGTCGCCTCCGGCAAGACCGCGCCCTTGAGCCGGCTGCTGCGCAAGGTGCTGTTCGTGGCGCCCTCGTCGCGCGTGCTCGACCTCTTGTCGCAGATGCGCCAGCAGCGCGTGCATATGGCCTTCGTCGTCGACGAGTTCGGCGGCATCGACGGGCTGATCACGATCGAGGATCTGGTCGAGGAAATCGTCGGCGACATCGAAGACGAGCATGACGAGACCGAGCCCGCGCATATCCTGGAGCGCGCCGACGGCAGCCTGATCGTCGATGCGCGCACGCCGATCGGGGAACTGGAAAAGGTGCTGGAGACGCGCCTGCTGCTGCCGGATGCCGAAGAGGATGTCGATACTGCCGGCGGGCTGATCTTCATGTTGGCCGGCCATGTGCCCAAGCGCGGCGAGCGGATCGAGCATCCGGCCGGCCATGTCTTCGAGGTGCTGGATGCCGACCAGCGTCGGGTCCGCCGCCTGCGCGTCCGCCGCGCGGCCAAGGTGGAACCGGCCGGCGATGACATCTGAGGACATCGATCTCAGAACCGGCGTCGTCTATGGCGGTGCCCTGCCGCGGCTCGCACGACGGATCGGCGCCACCGACGGCTGGCGGCGTGTCGGACTTGCGCTGACGCTGGGTCTGCTCGCGGCCGGCGCCATGCCGCCGTTCAACCTGATGCCGCTGCTGTTCCTGGCGTTTGCGGGCCTGGTCTGGCTGCTCGACGGACGCCCAAGCTGGCGCGGCGCCTTCGCCGACGGCTGGGTCTGGGGCATGGGTTTCTATGTGCCCAGCCTCTATTGGATGAGCGAGGCGATGTTCGTCGACATCGCCCAGTTCTGGTGGATGGTGCCGATCGCGCTGCTGGGCTTGCCGGCGCTGCTCTCCGCCTTCAATGGCGCCGCTTGCGCTGTCGCCTACCGGATCGGCCGCCCCGGCCTCGCGCGCATCCTGGCGCTGGCGGCGGCCTGGGGCGTGTTCGAATGGCTGCGCGGCCATATCCTGACCGGCTTTCCCTGGGTGTTGATCGGTTATACCTGGTCGGGGGATGCGCTGCCCCTGCTGGCGGGCCTGCAATCGGTCTCGCTGATCGGCATCTATGGCCTCAGCCTGTTGACCGTTCTGGTCGCGAGCTTGCCGGCGCGCCTGGGCGATGTCGGCCGGCCGTTCCTGGCGCCGGCCCTGGGCCTCGCGGGTCTCGCGGCGCTGCTGCTGTGGGGCGCCATGCGCCTGTCGGGCGGACCGGATCCGCTCGTCGCCGGCGTGACGCTCCGCCTGGTGCAGCCGGCGGCCCAACAAACGGCCGTTTCGACCCCGGAACTGGAGACGCAGCAGTTCGAGCATCTCTTGGATCTGGCCGACAAGGCCGGCGCCGACACGGTGACCGCGCAGATCTGGCCCGAGGGCGCGGTCGGGTTTCCGCTCAATCTTGACGCCAACGCCCGCGCCGCCATCGCCCGGATCGTGCCCAAGGGCGGCCTGATCATCACCGGCACGCTGCGCGAACAGCTGGGCCCTGGCGACGATGTCCAGGCCTGGAACAATATCTCGGCGATCGACGACGCAGGCACGCTGGTGTCGAGCTACGATAAATTCCATCTGGTGCCGTTCGGCGAATATGTACCGCTGCATCGATATCTGAAGTTCAATCAGATCGTGGCCCGCCGCTTCGATTTCTCGACCGGCCCCGGCCCCGAGACGATCGCGCTCGCCCCCCTGCCGCCGGCCGGGCCGATCATCTGCTACGAGGCGATCTTTCCGCACGAGGTGATCGACGAGGCCCATCGGCCGGCCTGGATCCTGAACGTCACCAACGACGCCTGGTTCGGGACCTCGACGGGCCCTTACCAGCATTTCGCCATCACCCGCACCCGCGCGGTCGAGGAAGGCCTGCCGCTGGTCCGCGCCGCCAATACCGGCATCTCCGGCATGATCGACGCCCATGGCCGGGTGCTGAGCCGCCTCGGCCTGGGGCTCGCCGGCGTGCTCGACGTGCCGCTGCCGATGGGGCTGCCCGAGCCGACGCTCTATGGCCGCTTCGGCGACCTGCTTTTCCTCGTACTTATATTTGTCACAGGCGGGATCGCCATAGGCTTGGCGCGTCGGCGTTAATCCGGGGAAAACCCAAGGAACCGAACAACGGCCGATACGTTGGAAAGGATCGATGCGTGCTTACGCGTCACCTTTGTCAGCGTCAGGTTGTTGCTTCATGGCACAAAATCTCAACACGGTCCCGCCGCCACGCAAGGCTCCCGTCCGTCGCCGCCCGAAACTCGATCGGCCGAACCCGATCGACGTTCATGTCGGCGCCCGGGTGCGGTTGCGGCGGACGCTGCTCGGCTTGTCGCAGGAGAAGCTGGGCGAGGCGATCGGTCTGACCTTCCAGCAGGTACAGAAATACGAGCGCGGCGCCAACCGGATCGGCGCGTCGCGGCTGTGGGAATTGTCCGGCGTGCTGGATGTGCCGGTGCAATTCTTCTTCGGCGAGATGAGCCAGGACACGGTCGCGGCCATGCGCCAGATCCAGCAGAGCCACGGGCTGGTCCCGCCGCCCGCCGCCGCGTTCGAGGCGGAGCCGATGGCGCGGCGCGAAACGCTCGAACTCGTCCGGGCCTATTATCGAATCACCGATTCCGCGGTACGCCGCCGCCTGTTCGAATTGGCGAAATCGCTGGCCCCGGCCGAGGACGAAGACACCGGCAGCAACTGAGCCCTGCCGGCCCTCTCGTAGCAAAAGGCTTGACGGACCCTGACCCGGTCTCGCAAGAAGGGCGGCCGCCAACATGATTGGCGACTTGGGCCGTCGTGCGCCCACCGGTCGGCAAGGGGCCGACGTCAGGAAAAGCCGTCATCTATGAGAGGTTGACCTTGGTCAAGACCGACTACGTTTTCACCAGCGAATCCGTTTCCGAAGGCCATCCGGACAAGGTTTGCGACCGGATTTCCGATTCGATCGTCGATCTCTATCTGGGCGCCGACCCGCAGGCCCGCATCGCCGTCGAGACCCTGGCCACGACCAACCGCGTCGTTCTGGCCGGTGAAGTCCGTGGGCCGGCGTCGGTCACCTCGGAACGCCTGATCGAGACCGCCCGTCAGGCGATCAAGGACATCGGCTACGAGCAGGCCGGCTTCCATTGGAAGAACGCCTCGATCGAATGCCATGTCCACGAGCAGTCGGCCGACATCGCCGTCGGCGTCGATGCCGCCGGCAACAAGGACGAAGGCGCCGGCGACCAGGGCATCATGTTCGGCTATGCCGTGCGCGAGACCGAAGAGCTGATGCCGGCGCCGATCTATTACGCGCACAACATTCTGCATTCGATGGCGACCGCCCGGCACAAGGACGGCCAGTCCTCGCTGCTCGGTCCCGACGCCAAGAGCCAGGTGTCGCTGCAGTACAAGAACGGCAAGCCGGTCGGCGCCACCTCGATCGTGGTTTCGACCCAGCATTCCGACACGATCGATGTCGCCGAAGTGCGCGAGATCGTTCGTCCGCATGTGATGGCCTGCCTGCCGGAAGGCTGGATGTGCCCGGAGGACAAGTTCTACGTCAACCCGACCGGCCGCTTCGTCATCGGCGGTCCGGACGGCGATGCCGGCGTCACCGGCCGCAAGA